>Ga0210383_10001807_pt1 | contig 19449 bp, 12 predicted proteins | sample IncBWC14OmetaG_FD_160072 | JGI IMG/M metagenome (GOLD analysis project Ga0210383, IMG submission 160072) | Forest soil microbial communities from Barre Woods Harvard Forest LTER site, Petersham, Massachusetts, United States - Inc-BW-C-14-O ...
GATGGGTCACCGCCATCGCGATCAGCACCCGTTGCGCCTGCCCCACGCTCATCTGCGACGGATACTTGCTCAGAAACTCTTCGCTCGACGGCAGGCTCACACTTTCAAGCGCTGCGCGTATCGCGCGATCACAATCAGCGCTGGAGCCCGAGGCATGAGCCCGCCAGGCTTCTTTTAATTGGGTACGAATCTTCAGCGCCGGATTTAACGACGACAACGGACTCTGCAGCACCAGCGCCAGGACCCGTCCCCGCCGCTCGCGCAACTCACGTTCGCTGAGCTGCAGCAAATCGCAGTCCTCGAAATGTATCGTGCCTTCCACCCGCGCCCGCTTCGCATCGAGCAGCCCGAGGATCGCCATCGCCAGCGTGCTCTTGCCCGAGCCGCTCTGCCCGACCAATCCCAGCACCTCGCCCCGCCGGATTTCGAACTCCACGTCCCGCAGCACAGCCTTCCCTGCATAGCTCACCGAGAGGTGAGCGGAGAGAAGAACGTCGTCGGTCGAAGCCGCGCACATGATGGATGAATCTTCCTAACCGCCAAATTTTCAGATCCGCAATTTTCAGATCTCGACTTTTCCGAGGCCTTACTTCCAGATCCGTTTTATCCGTGCAAATCCCTGCAAGTCCGAGGCTAGCGGTCCCGCTATTTCCCCACTGTCAGCTGCTCCGCATTCCAGAAGGTCTGCGGATGCAAAATCACCGGGTGCGCCCCATGTACCGCGGTCGACACCGCGGAAAGTGCATTCTTGTTGATCAGGAAGATAAACGGCGCCTGCTCGTAGACAATTTCCTGCACGCGGTCGAAAGCTTCTTTCCGCTTCGCGGCGTCCGCGGACGAAGCCTGCGCCCGCATCAGCTTGTCGATTTCAGCTTCCCATGCCGTCTCGGGGGTTTTCTGCTGCGGGTTCCACTGGTGATTGTCCGATGAACTCAGCCACAGATTCATCTCACCATTCGGATCGAGGTCCACGTTCGTCAGTCCGAGCAAGATCGCCTCGTAGTCGAAAGTCTGCGTCATGCGTGCAATCAGAGAAGGGAAGTCCAGCGTGACCACGTTCACGTGCACGCCAATTTTCTGCAGGTCCTCCTGAATCATCACCGCCATCTGCTCGCGAGATTTGTTTCCGGCGTTGGTGATAATGGAAAAGACCACCGCATTCCCGTCACGGTCTTTCAACCCGCCGCTGTCCAGATGGAACCCGTCCGCCTGCAGCGTTCTCAGCGCCGTTTCAGGACTGTAGGGCTCCGCTTTCAACTTGGTGTTGAACCAGAATTTGTTGGCCGGCGAAACCGGGCCCACCGCCGGCTGGGCGTGTCCATGGAACACAATGCGGCTGAGATCGGCACGGTTGATGGCTTCGGAAATCGCCCGGCGGAAATTTTGCGAGCGGAACCACGCTCGCTTGTATTCGGGAATCGGCGCCTTTGCCACCTCGTTGAACCAAACCTGCTCGCTGTCGAGCGATGGCCCCGCATCCTGCACCTGCTGCGGCGAAGTCGCAGCCAGCCTGTCGAAATATTCGCTGTCAAGGGCGTTGATCAAATCGATTTCACCGCGCTTGAAACGCAGCATCTCCACATCGCGGTTGGCCTGAACATCAAGTTCGATCGCATCCAGATAAGGCAGCTTCCGCCCCTGCGAATCCGATTTCCAGTAATTGGGATTTCGTTTCAACAGCACGCTCGCGCCTGCTTTGTAATCGGCCACCACGAACGGCCCCAGCACCGCCATTTCTTTTTTTGGCGAGTGCGCGGACACGATGGCAACCTGATCGAAAAGCCGGTCCAGTCCCGCTACCGCCGCCGGAAATGTGATGGAAATCTGAGCCGGAGAAATAATCTTCGTCTCCACATTTCCCGGCCCTGAGCGGAAAGCGTCTCCCGTGGGCGAATGCAATGCAGGATCCATCAACCGCTGCATCGTGAAGGCCACGTCTTCGGCGGAGAAAGGAGTGCCGTCGGAAAATGCAATTCCCGAACGCAGCTTGAAAACGATTCCTCGGCCGTCCTTTGAAACCTCCCACGACTGTGCCAGTCCCGGCTCCAGCGCCTGAGTCTCCCGGTTCATGCGGACGAGCACGCCTCCGGTCAAATACCGGATCGACTCCGACGCATCGTCTTCCACCTTCAACGGATCAAACGTCTTCGGCTCCGATCGCAAACAAAAACGCAACTCCCCGCCGCCCTGCGCCACCGCGCCGCCCACCAAGAGCCACACGAACGCAACCAGAGATGCAAACGAAAAAAGCATTGCGCGCTGATTGATCCTTCGACCCGTCCTCTGATGACCAATCCCCCGCGGGGCGATAGAAAATATCTGGCGGCGCGTCATGCAGCGACTTCCTCCTGCTTCGAAAGCACAAATTGAAACAATGTGACCACCACCACCAGCAAAATCAGCGGCACAAACTTCCACGGCTCTTCGCCGATCGAGGTCAGCCCTTCCAATTCCCTCAACAGACTCCCCCAAGAAGGCATGGGCTCAGCCACTCCTAGCCCCAAAATCCCGAGGTTCGCTTCGCTGAGAATGAAGACCGGAATCGAAATCCAGAACTGCGCATACAGCGCCGGCCTCAGATTCGGCATTACGTGGATCCAGAACAGCCGCATGCCGCGAATGCCCGAAGCGCGCGCCTGCCGCACAAAATCCGCATCCCGCAAAGATCGTGTTCTCGCACACAACACCCGGGCCGCGCTGGTCCAGCCCAAAAGCCCGAGCATCGAAAACGTCACCAGCACCGAAGCCATCGGCGACACATTCAGCGGCATCACGGCGCGCACCGTGATCAACAAAAACAGCCATGGCAGCGAAAGAAAAAGATCGGTCGCCGCCATCGCGAGTCGAGCCCACAGGCCGCCCATGTATCCCGCGAGCCCGCCCACCAAAGCTGCCATCAACGTCGAAAGCAGGGCCGCGGCCGGCGCCAGCAGCAGCGAAATTCTCGTTCCGTAGAGAAGGCGCGCAAAACGGTCACGTCCAATCTCATCGGTGCCAAGCCAGTGCGCCGCAGACGGCGGAGCTCCCGCAGCTTCGCGATATTGCCTCGCGTACCCGCCGGGCGCCAGCCAGCTTGCGGCCAGCGACACGCTCACCACCAGCAGCAACAACGCACACGCCAGTCTGCGCCACGCGGTCATCTTCCGGACCTCGCAATCCGGGACCCCACGGTTCGGAACTTCACGACTTCCCTCTTCATGGCTTCGAACTTCACGCTTCCTGCCCTCGCAGCATATGGCCAAAGACATCCGCCGCGGAATTGGCCAGCAAGGTTACAAGCGTCACCAAAATTGTGATGTTCATCAACAACGGCAGATCGCGAGACAACGCTGCCTGCCACGCCAGTTGCCCCACGCCTGGTAATCCGCACAACGCCTCCACCGGAATGGCCGCCCCGACCGCCATGCTCACGGATACCCCGGCCACTGCCAGCAACTGCGCCCCGGTCACCGGAATCACATGCCAGAACAAAATCCTGAGTTCTCCTATCCCCTTGGCGCGAGCCGTGATGATGTGCGGCAGGGAATACGCTTTCGCCAGCAGATTGCGCACATAGCGATACACGCGGGGAAAAACAATCAGACCAATGGCCAGCGAACCGGGCACGTTCCACAGCACCGACAACAGAGCCAGGACCGCCGCCGGAATACAAAGAAAAGTCCCACTCACGAAAGTTGTCAGCGCATCGTAGGCAGAAGCGCGAAGCCACGCCGCACTCAACGCCATCGCCATCGCAACCGCCCAACTGAAAAGCAGACCCATGCTTACGAGTCTCAGAGTAAGCGGCGCGCGTTCCCGCAGAAGTGTGGTGACCGGTTGTCCGAGAGAAAGTGAAGTGCCAAGATCTCCCTGAGCCGCAAGTTGCATGGAATGCAGCCAGAAGGAAAAGATGTTGCGTTCCTGCCGCCGGGTTTCGCGCAGCGCACGCACGCTCTCCGTGCTCAAGTGTGGATCTAGTTGCTCTTCATCCACATCGAACCCCGGCGCAAGCCGCACCAGAGTCGCCGACAACAAGCCGCCGAGAAGAACAATGGCCACCAGAACCAGCCCATGCCGCGCGATTCTCCATCCCAGCATGGCCTGCGTCTCCTACGGAACCTTCGCGCTGTTGGCTTTGTTGTCTGGCTGTGCGGTTTCCTGCTGCGCAGCAGCGGCCGCCGCGTGATGAATGTGTTTCATGGAATACATGCGCCGGTCGGCTTCCGCCAGCAACCGCTCCGCGTCGAATCCATCTTCCGGGAAGAACGCCGTCCCTACGCTCAACGTGATGATCTCGCGCCCGCAGGTGTGCAGGCCCGCCTCGACCGCGATCTGATTCAGCCGCACCGCTTTTTCCTTCGCCGCCTCGGGAGTGAGCCCCGGCGCCGTGATCACGAATTCGTCTCCGCCCATGCGCGCCACATAGTCATAGCCGCGACAGGCTTCTTTCAGCCGCACGCTGAACTCGCGCAGCAACTTGTCGCCTTCGAGGTGTCCGAAGGAATCGTTGATCTGCTTGAAGCCGTCCACGTCGCATACCAGCACCGCCAAGGCAGCCTTGTTACGCCGGCAGCGCGCCAGTTCCTGCGCCAGGTGCATGAATAACGACCGCGCGTTCGGCAATCCGGTCAGATAGTCCGTGGTTGCGGAACTCTCGGCTTGCTGATACTTCAAGGTGTTCTCCACCGAGAGCGCCACCTTCGACGCCACCGCCAGCAGAATTCTCAAATGATCCGGCGTGAACGCGTCGCGATTGGCATGGTACATAGCCAACACTCCCACCACGTCGTTCAAGCCTTCGAGTGGAACCGCCAATGCCGATTGCAGCGTGGTGTGCTTCTCCTGATCGACGACGTATCCCGCCTCCACCTGCGGATTCCCATTCACGATGGGCTTGCAATTTTCCGCCACCCATCCGCACAATCCCTCGCCCACGCGAATTTTCAGCGACGAGAGCATGCGGAAGTTTTCGCCACTCACCAACTCCGGCAGCAGCCATCCGTTGCGGTTCACAAAAACTGCGATGGAATCGTAAGGAATCAGCCGCCGCAGCCGCATCGAGAGCAGCGAAAGAGTCTCGCTCAAGCTGAGGGACACGCCCAGATCCTGGCTCAGCTCGAACATGGTCTGCGCTTCCTGCCTCGCCGAGGCAATGGAAGTCAGGAAGTCTGCGTTGTCGGTCTGCCCGATGGTCGTCGGCTCAGGGCCCTTCTCAAATCCCGCGGCCGGAGCCGCTCCGCGCCGCACCCGCGCCGTCTTCGAAAGCCCTGTCAGGGTGCCGGCTTTCTCCTCGATCTGGGCCAGGTGTTCGAGTTCCACGAAACGCCGGTCCAGAATTTCCACCACCCGCGGATCAAACCATGTGCCCGCACGTTCCTTCACTCCAGCCATGGCCTCGATCAGCGGGAGCGCTGGACGGTACTGCCGGTGCGAAGCCAGCGCATCCAGACAATCCACCGCCGCCAGAATTCGCGCCCCGATCGGAATTTCTTCCGCGCGTAGTCCGTCGGGATATCCCGAGCCATCCCAACGCTCGTGATGCGAGCGCACAATCGGAGCCACGGCGTAGGGGAACGCCACCCGCTCCAGAATTTCCGCTCCCACCAGCGGATGTACCTTCATTTTTTCGAACTCTTCGGGCGTCAATCGTCCCGGCTTGCTGATGATCTGCTCCGGGACCGCGAGTTTCCCGATGTCGTGCAACAGAGCCGCTGCGCGCAACGCCTCAGTTTCGTCGCTCGACAGATTCAGTTCTTTCGCAATCTCCACCGCATAGGTGCGCACCCGGTGAAGATGCGTGTGCGTCGTATGATCTTTGGCTTCAATCGCCAGTGCCAGCGCCTCGATGGTGCGCATGTTCAGCGACGCGATTTCTTCCACATGCCGCTTTTCAACTTCCACGCGCTCCTTTTCTGCTTCCAGCCGTCCCAGATAAAGTCGATACGAGCGGTACACCCAGTAGATAAGCGGCAATACCAACAGTGACGTTGCCCACCCCGCCTGCCGGTTCACCACCCCCACCAGGCCCACCGCGGCCGCGCCTACCAAGTAGTAAGGAAACGACCAGAAATAGCACTCCGCCCAGACCCTCCGGGCAGATTTGCCTTCCGTAAGAGCGATAACCACAGATATCGGAAGAGTGTTCGCGAAGAAGAAGACCAGCGCCGCCACCATCAACAGGATCGGCTTGTTCCCCCCGACCCTCGCGGCCAGCCAGTGATAACTCAGATAAGTCAGTGCGCTGGCATTCGCCATCATGCCGGCAACGTTAAAAATCACTTTGACCGGATCCAGCCTCTTCCCCAGATGCCAGATGCTCTGCAGCAGGGTCGCCGCGCATCCGATCACCAGGGTCTCGGCGAGGCTCAACTCCATCACGCCCATGAGGATGAAGAGGAAATTCACCGACATGGTCCCGTCGATCCCCGGCAGCTGCACCTTCAACACCGAGGCCAGCAGCGCCACCGCGAGATAGCAGAGGAAGCGAGTGAGGTCAGCCGACTGCCAGTGCCACAGAGAGTAGACCAGCACCCCGGTTCCCGAGAGAGCCGTGAGGCCGACAAAAGCTTTCGTCCGTAGGGACAACTCTTCCATTGCTGCAACACCCGTACGACCGCGGCTTTTCAGCCGGAAACGCTTCGCGCTTTCCCGCGAAGACGCAAGAATGTATGGTGCCAGCCCCTTAACTGCACTCGGCCCATTCGTGCACAGTTTTCCCCTTATGGGCCTTGCCTGGATCGTAAAGCAACCTTTAGGTCTTCAGAAGGTTACGAAGGTAACTTCTTGGCGGTTTCTTGGCTACTTGACAGTTTGTTGGAACGGGGCCTGTCGCGTTGTTCGTTCTCGTGTGCCTGCGCCCGGCGCGCTCCGCCTGTGCCGCGCAGACTGGTTACTTTCGTTACTCGCCGGTGATCGCGGTTATCCTGTGATTCCTCTAACCTGTGCCAAGATCATGCCAAGCTCAGATCCGGCTTAAGAAGATCAGCTCAACAACGGTTCGCCACGCCACTGGATGCCGCCATCGAAACAAAACTCGGACGTTCGCCCTGCGCCGGCAAACGGTCTACGCGGCGCCGGTGATGATCACGCCAAAACGTCCAAGCTGGGCGCATCGAACAGCGGGAACGGCGGAATTCGCGCCGACATGGCGATGTTCTCCTGCGATTTGCGCGGCAACTTCACCGCCTGCGATCAAAACTTCATTCAGCTCTTTGGATATGCCTCTGAGGAACTTCGCGGAAAGACCGTCGACCTGCTTTTTTCACTCGAAGGCCACGCGCCGCGCGAAGGCCAGTCCAAGGAAACGCTGTGTCGCCTGAACAACTCCGCGATCGCGACCACGGCTTCTGAACAAGGACACTATCATGCGCAACTGCGGGCCCATCCCAAGCCCGATACAAAGTCTGGCAAGAGTTTCGGCGTGCACCTGTCGCTGAGTCTGCTTCGTGATGGAGGGTCAGTCCCGGTGGGACTGGCCGGCTTGGTAGCGCCGATCGACCGAGAAGCTTCTCACTCCGCTCTTGCAGCGCCGGGCAACAACAGCAAACTGCCCGCCGCGGCCGAGCATTCTGCGCTAACTTCTCGCGAAATCGACGGCATTCAGTTCATCCTCGCCAGCCCCATCATGCACAAGTTCATGGCGATGGTCGATCGCATCGCAAGCCACACGGAAACCGTTCTGGTGACTGGCGAGACCGGAACCGGCAAGGAACTGATCGCCCGCAGCGTCCACGAATCGTCGCATCGCCGCAGCCGCCCGTGGATTGACATCAACTGCGCCGCGCTTCCGGAAAATCTGGTGGAGAGCGAACTCTTCGGATACGAAAAAGGAGCCTTCAGCGGCGCCGACTCTTCGAAGCCCGGCCTGTTCGAACTCGCTGACCGCGGCACGCTGTTCCTCGACGAAATCGGCGACTTGCAGTTGCAGACGCAAGTCAAGCTGCTGCGTGTGCTCGACGGTCAGCCCTTCTACCGTCTCGGCGGACATCGCAAGATAAAAGTCGACGTACGCATCGTCGCCGCCACCAACCAGGATCTCGAAAGCGCCGTGCGCGATGGCCGCTTCCGCAAGGATCTTTTCCATCGCCTGGGCCAGTTGCAACTCCGTGTGCCGCCGCTGCGCGAGCGCCCCGAAGATATCGTTGCGCTCGCCGAGCATTTCCTGCGCCTCAAAGCTTCCGGCAAAAACTTTTCCAGCGAGGCCATCTCGGCGCTGCTCTCGCATCCCTGGCCCGGCAACATTCGCGAACTTCGCAATCTGGTCGCCAAGGTTGCCATGGAATCTTTCGCTTCGGAAGTCGACTTCGCCAAAGTGACCGCAGCCATTTCCGGAGAGCCCACGGCTCTTCGTCAAACTGCGTCCATGCCGGCCGGCAATCTCGAGAGCATGGAAGAGCAAATGATCATCAAGGCTCTGGAGCGCACCGGCGGCCAGCGCGCTCTCGCCGCCGAACAACTCGGCATTTCCCGCCGCACGCTCAGCCGCAAGCTGAAGGAGTACAACATCAACTTCGCACAAGGCAGTGGCACGCCCCCGCTCGCTTCCATCAGCAACGAACAACAAAAATTCTTCCGCGCCCGCGTCCAGATTCCGGTCACCGTGAGGAATGCCAAAGGCGAGGAAATCTGCGTCCAGGGCGTGAACCTCAGCACGGGAGGCATGGGTCTCGACGGCCTCACCGAACCGTTGCGCTTCTCCGGGCTTCTGGATGTGAGCTTCATTCTGCCCGAGAGCGACATTCAGTTCGAGGCCAAAGCCCGCCTCATGTGGATCGGCGACGAAAAACGCGTTGGCATCCGTTTCGCGGTCATCGAGCCCGCCATCTTCGAGCAGCTCCAGCACTGGAGCAACAAGAAAATGCGAGAAGAAGGCTGGGATTTCCCGTCGTAGAGTCCACGTCTGCCGTGCCCGCGTGACCCTCGGTCAGCGTCGAGGTTGAGCGGTATCGGGCCTTCTGAAAACACCTTTCCGAAATCTTCTATTACACGGGGTCATCTATGGCCCCTCTTGCTCTCCCAGCCGTGATAGAATCCTGCCAATTTGTCGGCGAGCGCGGGCTTGCTCCTGCGCCAACGTGTTATGACCGGCATCTTCCCGGGAGACTCCTCCAATGAAAATTCAACCAGTTCTGCGAGTGGTCGCGAAAGTTGGCGCGCTGAAAAATCCGCGCGTAAATCTGCAAACCATCTTAGGAGTGGGATTACGAGCCAGATTCCAAGCAAAGTCAAGGACGATTCTGCTGATTCTTACCGTGGCCGCGATCTTCTTGTCCGTTGCCGCTACGACTGTTTGGGCGCAGTCCGCTTCCCCGGCCTTGCCGAAGCGACTGGTAGCCGATTACGGCTACTGGTCCAAGTATCAGACTCCGCCCTATGGCGCAGCCCAGATTCCCATCAAAATGATGACGCATATTCTCCACGCCGGCATCAACATCGATGGCTCTGCGAACGGCACCATCGACGTTCCCGACGGTTTCGTGGAACCGGAACTTATCAGCAAGGCGCACCGTGCCGGCGTCAAAGTATTTCTTCTTGTTGGCGGTGACGCAGGCGCGTTCAGCACCATGGCAGCCAGCGACATTCTGCGCGTCGTCCTCGCGCAGAACCTTTGGGATTTCGCCCAGCAGCACGGATATGACGGCGTCGACATCGACTGGGAGTATCCTGGCACCGCCGACCGTAGCGGCTATTACCAGTTGATGAGCACGCTGCGCAGCTTTTTCCCGTCGCCCACCTACCAGCTTTCTGCCGACATTGCCCCTTGGGGCGGCCCGGGATACAACCTTAAGAAGATTGCCACCGTGCTCGACTTCTTCAATATCATGACCTACGACTGCGCCGGCCCCTGGACCGACGACGCGCAACTGAACTCGCCCATCTTCTGGGATCCGCATGACCCCGAGCCCTATGAATGCCAGCCCGGAGGCAGCGTGCAGGAGGCCATCAATGCCTTTCTCCGGGTAGCGCCCGCCGCCAAATTAAACATCGGCACACCCTTCTACGGCTACGATTACCGCACCGTGACCCAACTCTGGGAAAGTTGCACCGATTGCAACTCGAGCGTCGTGTCTCAAAACTACGGCACCTTCATCAAGCAGCGCGTCAACAAAGACGGATGGGTCCGCAGCTATGATTCGATCGCGGGCGTGCCCTACCTGCTCCGCTCAAACGGAAAACCAGGCTTTATCACTTACGACGATCCCTCTTCCACCTACCTCCGCGTCTGGTATACCGATTGGGAACGCGGTCTCGGCGGCACCTTCATGTGGTCCCTCGACGCAGACTATGACGGCACTTCGCAGGATCTCCTGAATGCCATGTATGACGCCACCCTGAACAACCCCAGCGGCGCCACCCAGTAGCGATCAAATGGAGCCCCGGACGCCCTCGTCCAGAGAGCCCGCCCGGCTGACGAGGGCGTCCGCCGCTCCATGATTCGGGAGCGGATGCACGATCACGGACGACGTCCAATATGTAGTCATGATATTGCACCCCGCCCGCAACTAATTTCCAGCGGGTGCCTCGACGTGATCGATGACGAGAACCTGCATGGGAGCTTTTTGCGGTTCCAGCTTCAACCCAAGCTGCTCCTGAATCGCAGTGAAGAGCGAAGGATAAGATTCGACCGAGAGCGTGCCGTCACTCCCCGCTTGGCTTGCTTCCGCTCCTCGAGGCGGTGCCTGGCTATTATCTGGCGCCCACTGCAGCGTGAAATCATACTTGCCTGTCAGCCCGGTCTTATCCACCACGGCGACGCCCAGTTGCTGCGACAACTGCTTCACCAGGACCCCCAGGGGAACCCCATGACCCGCGATCTGTCCCCCTCCAAACTGCATCATCATCATTCCAGATTCTAGAGGGTGGCCGTCGGGGCCGTTCGTTCCATACTGCATCGACATCATCCCAGGCTCCAACGGGCGACCGTCAAGGAATTTGACTCCCTTGGAGGGAGTGTCTCCAGCTTTTGCCTCCTGAAGCTTGGAACCATTCTCCCCGATGACCAGCGCATATACCGGAAGTTCTTTAGCTCCGCGCTGCAGCGTCAGCTTGAAGCGGTCCGCCAAAAGTGTCTGAAGCATGCGTTGAGTAGCGACACTGCGCTGATCCTCCCTAAGCTTGCCCAGTTCATCTGCAGCAGATCTGTCCACTTTCGCCTCAATATCGTAGTGCACGGACTTGATCCAGTCCGGTGCCCCTGAGATCTGTTGGTCTCCCACCCCGTATGCTTCTTGAATGAGGCTCTGCAGCGTGACGCCGGTCGCGCTTATCCCCTCGGGCGTGAAGAAGAACCCCACCTCGACCATGCCGTTGCCGGGCCTGCTTGGTTTGAGCGAAATGACTTCGTAAACCGGCGCAATGTCGGCTGCGTTCTCGACCTGCGCTTGAGCCCGAACTCGCGGCGCGTTCACCAGGCCAAACACGATCGGCAAGGCGATCGCCAGCGATGCGGCTACGCTGAGTAATAGTTTTCTGCTGAAATCCAGTTTTCGCACCATACGCTCAGTCATGATGTACACCATCCTTTTCTTGAGATCAGCCCCCGTGACTCCGGACACGCAAGCCAGCGGAGATCCCAGACAGAACTCACAGACCTTCAGAATGCTCTCGGCATAAACCTGCCGCTCCGCGCCCAGCTCCAGCACTTCTTCGTCGCAGGCGCGCTCGCGTTCCTCCACCATCCGCGCCCCCAACCACCAGACCAGCGGGTGAAACCAGAAAACGGCCTCAACCACCATGTGGACCGCGGCGGCGAGATTGTCGCGGCGGCGCACGTGCCACAGTTCGTGTGCCAAAATCGCTTCCAGGTGCGCATCCTCAAGGTGTTCGGAAATGCCTTCCGGCCAGATCAGCACCGGACGCGCTATCCCGAAGATTCCCGGCTCCAGAGAAGTCCGCGACAGTAACATGTCGATTCGCGGCGGCAACCCGCCAACCCGCTGCAGTCGGCGCAGCGCCTCCACTTCGCGCCCATCCCGCAACGGCGCCGCTTCCCTCGTGGCCGCGGAGATCCGCCGCCAGCGCGTGTACCAAAACGAAAGCACCACCAGGAATCCGCAGAACCATGCTGCGATAAAAAGCGCAGGCACCAGATGAAGCAGATTCGGCGAGACTGCCGACGGACCAGCCGGCGAGATCATGGACATAGTCGACTGCGTGAAAGGCTGGCTGACTTCGTTCATCGCAAAATACAATCCGGCGTTCGTACCTGCGGAAGCGTGCGACCATGCCAGCCGGCTTCCCATGCCGACCAGCAACGAAAAAGGAATCAGGAATTTCGCCGAAGCCGCCAGCCAAAGCCAGTAGCGGGCCCGTGCCTGGTTCTTGCGCAAAACCAGTGTCAGTAACCCGGCGGCGACGGCGAAAAGCGTCGACTGCCACAAGTGATTGCCCAAAGCCGGTGCCATAGCACTCCACATCGCGGACAAGTATGACGGTGTCATTTCGCCTTTTCCTTTCTCTCCAGTTGTCGAAGAGTTTTTTCCGCTTCCTTTACATCATCCAGAGTGAGCCGGCCGGACTCAATCAGGTGCGCCATCACCGGTTGCGTGCGCCCGCCAAACAGCGCCAATAGGTCGTCGATCAGTTTTCGCTGCGCCGCATTGCGGGAAACGGCGGCCTCGAAAATGTGAAAGTTTCCCACCTTCTTCACGCGCCGCACCGCCTTCTTTCCCTCCAGCCGGTAAACCGTGGTCTGGATGGTGGTGTAGGCTGGTCTGCCTTTTTCTGGAAAATCTTCCTGAATCTCCCGGATGGAGACCGGGCCGCGAGTCCACAGCGTCTCCATGATCTGCAGTTCGAGCTTGGCTAATTTGGGTTCAGCCATTTCATCTCCTACTTACGTATGCAGTATTACTATATATGTAGTTTTTATGTCAAGTCGTTTTTCGTGGGCAACCGGAAACAAACATACGACCGGGAAAGGGAACTAAGCCGCGGGAGTCACGCCAATCACCGGTTCGCGTACTTCAGCCACTTCACGATTTCAGGGAGTGTCGGCCGCTTGCCATACATCAGAATGCCGATCCGGTAGATGCGCGCGCAAAGAACGAGAATTCCCGCAATCGTCGCCACCAGCAGCAACAAAGACAGCGCGATCTGCCAGGCCGGCGGCGGCTGAATCGCAATGCGAACGTACATGAGAATCGGCGAGAAGAACGGAACCATCGAACTCCACATCGCAATCGGCGAGTCCGGAGCGCGCATCACCGGCCCCATCATGAACACGGCAAGGATGAGCGGCAGAAGAATAATGAACTGCAGCTGCTGCCCTTCCTGCTCGCTGGTGATAACCGCGCCCACAGCCGCATAAACACTGCTGTAAAGCAGATACCCGAGCAAAAAGAACAGAGCGAAAGCCACCAGCGTCAGCGGCGCAATATGGATCTCTCCCGCGCTGGCGCTCGCCGCCAGAGCCGGCAACGCGTAGACGCTGGCCATCGTAATCCAGATTCCGATCTGCGTCAGCCCCACGGCGCCAACGCCGATCAGCTTCCCGGCCATGAGCTCCGTCGACGTCGCGGAAGAGAGCAGGACCTCCATCACCCGCGAGTTCTTTTCTTCGAGCACCGCCCGCATCACCGAAACTCCGTAGAAAATCACCGCCATATACAACAACATCACCATGATCAGAATCGCGAAGAACATACCTTTATCGTTGGCCTTGGTTTCGTGGCCGCCTTTGAGCTGGATAATCTCCAGCTTCACGGGCTTAAGCAATACGTCGGCCTGATCTCCGCTCACTCCCCGCTGTCCCAGCTCTCGCAGCAGGATGGCGCGGTCCAGTTGCCCGCTGAGCCACGATTTCTCCATGAAACCGCTCGACTCCCGTCCTTCGTACTTAACCTTGCGCGCCTTCACCGCGTCATCGCTCAGCCACAGGTAGCCGTCGATGTCGCCGGAGCTCACCCGGTTCTGCAGGGCTGCCGCCTCCGCGTCGCCGGCAGTCGAGTCCACGTCAATCGTGTAGTTGTTGCTGGATTTGTTGTCGTCGTCGAGGTCTTTGTCGTCCTTGTCCTCTTTCCTTTTGTCGGCGCCGGCCTTGTCATCGTCCGCCTTGGCGCTGCTCAGAAGCTGCTCGCGCACAATCTCGCCGAACTTCAGATCCGAGGTCACCACTACAAGATGTTGCGTTTTCGAGCTCTTCATGCTCGAAAGTTTCGCCGGAATGAAAAAAGCGCCACCCACGATCGCCGGCAGCAGCACGGTGAGCACAAGGAACGAACGTTGCCGTACCCGCTCCAGATACTCGCGTTTGATGATGAGCCAGATGTTACTGAGTGAAGTGCTAAGCATTGACCTTACCCACCGCTTCAATAAATATTTCTTCCAGCGAAGGTTCCATCAGCTCGAACTTGCTGAGCCGCGCGCACGATGTCGCCGCCTTCAGCAAATCCTGAGGATCGGCTCCCGCAGCCAGCCTTACCTCCACATAGTTTCCATAATCGTTGAACGACTGCACCAGTTTCGCATCCTGCAGAAACTGAGCTTCGCCCTCATATTTCATCTGCACGTTCCGCTTGCCGTATCCCGCCCGGATTTTCCCCAGATCTCCCTCCAGCACAGCCCGGCCATGATTGATCAGGCAAATGGAATCGCACAAACGTTCTGCCGTGTCCATGCGATGCGTGGAAAAAAGCAAAGTCTTCCCCGCTTTCTTCAGTTCCAGAAAAGCATCCTTCAGCACCACCGCGCTCGCCGGATCCAGCCCCGAGAACGGTTCGTCCATAACCACGAACTGAGGATCGTGCACCACCGCGCCAATAAATTGCGCCTTCTGCTGCATCCCCTTGGAAAGTTCTTCCACTTTCTTGTCAGTCCATTCTTTCAACCCCAGGCGCTCGCACCACAGTTGCGCTTTCTGGGTCGCATCGTGCCCCGACATTCCTTTCAGTTGCCCAAGAAACACCAACTGCTCGAGCACTTTCATTTTTTTGTACAAGCCGCGTTCTTCAGGCAAGTATCCGAGCCGCTGCATGTGCGCCCGGCGAAAAGGTTCCCCAAACATCGACACCACCCCGGAATCGGGAACCGTAATGCCAATCATCATGCGCAGCGTGCTGGTCTTCCCCGCGCCGTTCGGGCCCAGCAGTCCATAGACCTCGCCCGGCTGAATGACCAGTGACAGGTGATCCACGGCCACAAACTCGTCGTAGTTCTTGCAGATTTTGTTCAGCTCTACGGTATTCACAGCACGTCCTTAAGATAAGTTCCGGCGCACACCCGGCAATCCCGTTCGCAGCTCCGAAGCCGACTCAATAATACCCCGTTGCAGATCTCATCCATGCGTCGGGCCGTCGGCATACTAACTGAGGCTCCCCCGGCTAGCGCTTTTCTTCCTTGCCTGCACCGCCCTCCAGATGTATGCCCGGCGGAAACTCCGGCTCTGCTGAGCCGTCCGTTCGCGCATCGGAGGCCGCAAAGTTCAATCCGGTTTTTGTATTGTGGTCGATCGCCTGCCCGCGTCCCATGTAGAGCGAGAAATCTCCGCGCATATCCAGCTGATGGCCCATGCCCGTAAGTTGCTGGCGCACTTCGGCGGGCACGCGATCCTCGATCATGAGGTTGCAGCCAATATTGAAATTGCTGCGCACGGTGAAACGAGCCGTCTCCATCGCAGCATGAAGATTCATCCCATAGTCCACCACATTGGATACGAATTGCGCGTGCGCCAGCGGCTGGTTCGCGCCGCCCATAATGCCGAACCCAATGTGGTCGTCGCCCCGTTCCATGAACGCCGGAATAATGGTGTGAAACGGACGCTTGTGCCCGGCAAGCGCGTCCGGCTTTGCGGGGTCGAGCATGAACAGCGCTCCACGATTCTGTAGCACAAATCCCATCCCTCGCACTGTGATGCCCGAGCCAAAACTCGAGAAATTACTCTGGATCAGCGAAACGATATTGCCCTCGCGGTCCACAGCCGTCAGATAGGTCGTATCGCTCGCTGGCGGGCGCCCAGCATCCGTATCGCAATTCGCCTTCTGCGGATTGATCAACTCCGCGCGCTGCTTCGCATATTCCTTCGAGAGCAATCCAGCAACCGGCACCTTTGCGAATCGCGGGTCGGCGTTATACCGCGCCAGATCGGCGTAAGCCAGCTTCATCGCTTCAATTTTCTTGTGCAACTCTTCGCTACTCAGCGGACCAGCCTTCGCCGGCGAAAACTGCTCCAGGATGTTCAGCATTTCGAGCGCCGCCATCCCTTGCCCGTTGGGCGGCAATTCGTAAACTTTCCATCCGCGGTATGTAGTTGAGATCGGTTCTACCCACTCCGCCGAGAAACTTTCCAGATCTTCCGCTGTCAGCGTGCCGCCAGTCTCCCGCGAGGTCGCCAGAATTGCTTTCGCGATTTCCCCGCCGTAGAACGCCCGCGGACCTCCTTCGGCGAGCAGCCGGAGCGCCTTAGCAACCTCAGGGTTTCTAAATACTTCCCCCATCGCAGGAGCCTCATCGTGCACCAGGAAAACCCGCCGCGTCTCCGGGTCGCTTTTCAACTTGGCGCGAGCCGCGCCCCGCCAGTCCATGGCGATCAGCTCCTGCACCGCGAACCCGTTTTCTCCGTAATAAATCGCCGGTGTAAAAAGATCCTTCCATGCCAGTCGGCCGAAGCGTTCATGCAACTTGTTCCAGCCTTCCACCGCGCCCGGCACGGTCACCGTATCAATTCCAGTCTCCGGCATTTGCGTGATGTTCTTCGATTTCAGGTAATCGATAGTGAGTGCTTTGGGAGCCCATCCGCTGGCGTTGAGGCCATAAAGCTTTCCAGTCTTCGCGTCCCAATAAATTGCGAACAGGTCGCCGCCCATGCCATTCATGTCCGGTTCCATCACGCCCAGCACAGCATTGGTGGCGATCGCAGCATCCACCGCCGAGCCTCCCCGCGACAGGATCTCCGCGCCGGCCTGCGAAGCCTGCACCTGGCTGCTGGCCACAATGCCGTAAGGCGAAATCACCATGGACCGCGCGTTCGTCCGATCCTGCGCGAACGCCAAAGTCCCGAGAGCAAGCAAGAGGCAAGGCAGAAACCGCCGCATATCTCATCTCCTTCGATGGAAGGGCATTCTCAGTGGAATCGTAGGAGGATGTCAACGGTGGATGCGGTGGGGGGCGAGGGAGGAGCGCGGCAGGAAGGCAGTTACAAGATCCTGCAGGGCGCTCGCCCGTCAGAGGTGACGTTGCGGTAACGCTCGGGGATCGGCGAAGTCCTACGCCTAAGGCGCCGGAATAATTGCCGTCGCCATATTCGAGTCGGTACTTTCCTGCCCGGTCGTCGCATCGAATGCCGTCACCTGGTAGCAATAAGTATCGCCGTCGGTAATGCTGTTGCTGTCGGTGTACGAAGTCGTGGCGTTCGGCGTCGACGGATTCAGCTTGGTGTAGCTTCCGCACGTGCTGGTCGACGTGTTATAGAGCGCGCGGTAAATGTAGTAGCCCGTCACTCCCGTAGAACCGCTCGCCGTCCACGACAGGCTCACCGTATAGACTGGCGCCGCGACCGCCGTACCTGTCAGGCTCACGCCGGTTGGGGCGTTGCTGGCATTGCTGGCGAACGAAGCGGTGGTCGACGCCGAACCGCTCGACGTTGGGCTGAACGTCACGGTGTAAGTCGCGCTTGACCCCGCCGGAATCGTCACCGGGAACGCCAGCCCGCTGATCACAAACTCTGAACCGACTACGTTTACTCCGGAAACTGTAACGCTCGCGGTCGCCGCCGTCAGTTGTCCCGTCGCCGTTCCGCTGGTGCCGACCGCCACATTCCCCGGAACCGCAACCGTCGTGGGTACCGCGGTCAGTGTGCCCCCCGTCGCCGTTACTGCCGTCCCGCTCAGCGGTATCGATAAGCTCGGGTTCGAAGCGTTCGAGGTCACGGTCACCGTTCCGGGGAACGTGCCCGCAGACGTCGGCGCAAACTTCACCGTGAAGGTCGTGCTCTGTCCCGCCGTCAACGTCACCGGCGGCGTGATCCCGGAAACTGTGAACCCAGCTCCGGATTCCCCGACCGCTGAAATCGTCGCACTCGTCCCGCCCGTGTTCTGGATCGTTTCGGTCTGACTCGAAGTCTGCCCCACCGTGATGTTCGTGTAGGTCAGGCTGGTGGGCGAAGCCGTCAAAGTAGCCGGAGTCACGGCCGTCCCGCTCAATGAGATGGCCAGGCTTGGGTTCGAGGCGTTCGACGTCACCGTCACCGTTCCAGGGAACGTGCCCGCGCTGGTCGGCGCAAACTTCACCGTGAACGTCGTGCTCTGTCCCGCCGTCAACGTCACTGGTGGCGTGATCCCGGAAATGATGAACCCGGCTCCCGATTCCCCGACCGCCGAGATCGTCGCGCTCGTGCCACCCGTGTTCTTGATCGTTTCGGTCTGGCTCGAAGTCTGCCCCACGGTGACGTTCGTGTAGGTCAAACTGGTCGGCGACGCCGTCAAAGTAGCCGCAGTCACGGCCGTCCCGCTCAGCGTTATCGCCAGGCTCGGGTTCGACGCGTTCGACGTTACTGTCAAAGTTCCCGGGAACGTGCCCGCAGACGTCGGCGCAAACTTCACGGTAATCGTCGTGCTCTGTCCCGCCGTCAACGTCACTGGCGGCGTGATCCCGGAAATGCTGAACCCAGTTCCCGTTGCCGCGACCGCAGAAATCGTCGCGCTCGTGCCGCCTGTGTTCTTGATCGTTTCAGTCTGGCTCGAACTCTGCCCCACCGTGATGTTCGTGTAGGTCAAGCTCGTCGGCGACGCCGTCAGAACCGCCGGCGCCCCTTCCGCCGCCCCGCTCAGCGCGATCGATAAGCTCGGGTTCGAAGCGTTTGACGTCACCGTCACTGTTCCGCTGAACGTGGTAGCGCTGGTCGGCGCAAACTTCACCGTGAAGGTCGTGCTCTGTCCCGGCGTCAACGTCACCGGAGGCGTGATTCCGGAAACACTGAACCCGGCTCCCGTCTCCGTCACCGCCGAAATTACCGCATTCGTGCCGCCCGTGTTCTTGATCGTCTCGGTCTGACTCGAACTCTGTCCCACGATGACATTCGTGTACGTCAAACTCGTTGGCGACGCCGTCAGAACCGCCGGTGGCGCCACGGCTGTTCCAGTTAAAGGGATCGATAAGCTCGGGTTCGAAGCGTTTGACGTCACCGTCACAGTTCCCGGGAAGCTGCCCACCGTGGTGGGTGCAAACGTCACGCTGAACGACATGGTCGCGCCCGGCACCAACGTCCCCGCCGTGAACCCGGAAACACTGAATCCCGTTCCCGAGGCCGTGGCCTGCGAAACCGTCGTGCTGACTCCCCCCGTGTTCGTGAGAGTTACGGTCTGACTGGAAGTTTGCCCCGTCGCGATGTTCGAGAAGGTCAGGCTCGCGGGCGACGGCGTCACCACCGCCGGCACAGCCGTCGAGCCTCCCGTTCCGGAGTACCCGAGCACCACCGCGTTGCTCACTCCGTTCACTGTCAGCACCACCGCTCCGTCGGTGCTGGACAAAGCCGCG
>Ga0210383_10001808_pt1 | contig 19440 bp, 12 predicted proteins | sample IncBWC14OmetaG_FD_160072 | JGI IMG/M metagenome (GOLD analysis project Ga0210383, IMG submission 160072) | Forest soil microbial communities from Barre Woods Harvard Forest LTER site, Petersham, Massachusetts, United States - Inc-BW-C-14-O ...
GCAGGTGACAGGCAATCTCTATTAGCGGCCTGGAAATGGACTCCGGCTGATGTTGCACAATTGGGTTACAGAGGTTCAATCGGAAACAAGGGTTATTCTGTTCGGGCAGGCTCGGCGCCTTCGAATCACCGCTCTGGAACGAAAAACGGTACGTACCCCTCAGGATAGCGGTCCCGATTGAAACTCGCGGGTCCGCGCTTTGACCGAATGATAAACACGAACCATCGCAAGATCATCATTACGTGCGCAGTTACCGGTTCGGTGCATACTCCGACCATGTCGGAATATCTTCCTGTTACTCCGTCTCAGATCGTCGACAGCGCACTCGAGGCGGCCGAGGCAGGAGCCGCGGTTCTCCATCTCCACGCCAGAAATCCAGAGAACGGGAAGCCTTCCGGAGATCCGAAGCATTTCGAGCAGATTTGCCCGGTGCTGGCAGGACGTACGAATGCCATCATCAACATCACAACCGGCGGAAGTACCCAGATGACCATCGAGGAACGACTCGCATACGCTCTGCAGGTCAAGCCGGAAATGTGTTCGCTGAACATGGGATCGATGAATTTTTCAATTCACCCCGTCGCCGAGCGCATCACCAAGTGGCGTTACGAGTGGGAGAAGCAGAAAGTCGAGGGCATGAAGGATCTCGTCTTCAAGAATACCTTCGCGGACATTGAATACATCCTTTGCAATCTGGGGGAAGCGGGTACCCGTTTTGAACTCGAATGCTATGATGTCGGTCATCTCTATAACCTTGCCTACTTCATCGATCGCAAAATAATCGAACCCCCGATCTTCATCCAGGCTATCTTCGGAATCCTTGGCGGGCTCGGTCCGGACCCGGAGAATGTTCTGGTCATGCGATCCACGGCTGACCGATTGTTTGGACGAGAGAATTATCACTTCTCGGTGCTAGGCGCAGGACGTCACCAGATGTCCCTTCTGACGATGGGAGCCATTCTGGGAGCGAACGTTCGCGTAGGGCTCGAGGATAACCTCTATCTCAGTCCCGGGGTCAAGGCGACGAGTAATGCCGAACAGGTGAGAAAGATTCGTCGCATCCTTGAGGAACTTTCCTTCGAGATTGCCACCCCCGCAGAAGTTAGGGAAATATTGCATCTGAAAGGCACGGAGAATGTCGGCTTCTCCTGATTGCCTTCGGCAGAATCGCGCGACCGAGCTAATATCAGTGGGAACTGAGAAGAAGATGACCTTCAGAGATCGACTCTATCCTCCTCCGGGACTTCGTGTACTGGTGACTGCCGGAGCCTCCGGCATCGGAGCCGTGATTGCGTCCGCATTCGCGGAAACAGGCGCGAGCATCCATATCTGCGATATCGATGACGCTGCCCTGGCTGCGTTCCGGAAGAGCTTTCCTTCCTGTAAGACGACCACGGCCGATGTGGCCGACGAAGAACAGGTCGCAGCCATGTTTGTCATGCAGCGCGAGCAATTTGACGGCCTCGACGTTTTGGTCAATTGTGCGGGTATCGCGGGCCCCACAGCGGGGATCGATCGGATCCAGGAAAAGGATTGGAGTCGCACGATCGACGTCAACCTCAATGGCCAGTACCGCTGTCTGCACCACGCGGTACCGATGCTGCGCGAGTCCAGGTTCGCCAACGTGATATGCATTTCGTCGGTCGCCGGCCGCCTGGGCTATCCCTGGCGCACGCCATATGCAGCGACAAAATGGGCGATCGTGGGAATCGTGAAATCGCTGGCCATCGAACTTGGTTCCGACAACATCAGGGTTAACGCAGTGTTGCCCGGTCTTGTCGAAGGCCCAAGAATCGATGGCGTAATCAGCGCCCGCGCCAGGTTGGAAGGTGTCGATGAGGTCGCAATGCGCGAAGAATACCTCAATAAAATCTCGTTGCACCGCATGGTAACGCCAGACGATGTGGCGCTTACGTGCCTCTTCCTGTGTTCGCCGGCGGGACAGAATATTTCCGGGCAGGCCATCAGCGTGGATGGTAATGTCGAGTATCTGTAAACCAGCGTCCGCTGATCCCGGACACTGCGCATGGACCACCCTTGGCACTCGGTACGTTGGCGCGCGTCCTGCGAAACGAACATCCTGCAGTTGGAGAAACGGTCCGATGATAAAACTCCCTGGCCTGCTTGTCTGGTCCGCGATAGCCGCCTGTACGCTTCTGGCCCCGTCTGGCTTCGCTCAACCGGCCGCGACGACCGCAGCTGCATTCCACGATGAACACGGCCCGATCGTAAACGCTCCTGCCGGCGCAGTCGAGGGGCGCATGGAAGGCAAACTGCGAGTCTTCAAGGGTATTCCGTATGCTTCGCCTCCAGTGGGCATGGCGCGTTGGAAACCGCCCAGTCCGATGCCACATTGGGCAGGCGTCAGACAAGCAACCGAGTTCGGACCTGCATGCTTTCAGCCCAAGAGCAAGCTCTCGAGTATCTACACCGCCAATCCAATGCCGATGAGCGAGGATTGCCTGACGCTGAACATCTGGACTCTCCCTGAAGCACGCAATGCGCCGGTCTTCTTCTGGATTCACGGAGGTGCTCTCACTAGCGGTTCGAGCCGGGAGCCGGTCTATGACGGCGCACGGATTGCAGGCCGGGGCATTCTTGTGGTCTCCATCAACTATCGGCTGGGTGTCTTCGGATACCTTGCCCACCCCGAACTCAGCAGCGAATCGCCGTTCGGCGTCTCCGGCAATTACGGTCTGCTCGACCAGATCCGGGCTCTCGAATGGGTCCGGGTCAACATCAGCGCCTTTGGAGGCGACTCTTCAAACGTCACGATTGCAGGCGAGTCCGCAGGTGCGCTTAGCGTGATGTACCTGATGACGGCGCCCCCCGCTCGCGGTCTGTTCGCGAAGGCAATTGCAGAAAGTGCCTACATGATTTCGACGCCCGAGCTGAAGCAGCGCAGTTTCGGCTCCCCCTCCGCAGAGGAAAGCGGCACGAAACTCGCCGCAGCACTTCACGCGGAGAACATCGCAGCCCTGCGAGCGATCGATGCGGCCACATTAACAGAGGCTGCGCCCGCGGCGGGGTACGCGCCCTGGGGTACCGTCGACGGACATGTATTGCCGCGCCAGCTTATCGATGTATTCGACAAAGGCGAACAGGCGCCCGTGCCGCTGCTCGCCGGCTTTAACAGCGGCGAAATCCGGTCGTTGAGGGTCCTGGCACCGCAACCTCCCGCGAATTCAGCCGAATACGAAGCCAGGATTCGCGAACGAGATCTCGCCGATGAATTCCTGCGCCTCTATCCCAGCGCCAACATGGAGGAGAGCATATTGGCCACAACACGAGACGCACTGTATGGCTGGACGGCGCAACGACTCGTCAGAAAACAGACCGCCTTGGGGCAGCCGAGTTTCCTCTACTACTTCGATCACGGATACCCGGCCGCAGATTCTGCCGGACTCCAGGGCTTCCACGCAAGCGAATTGCCCTATGTGTTTGGGACATTCGATGGCACTCCGCCACTCTGGCCGAAGGTTCCGGCCAAGGCGCAGGAGACGAAACTCAGCGACGCCATCATCGGTTATTGAAGCTCGTTTGCTCGTACGGGTCAGCCGCAGGCAGCGGACGAGCCGGGTTTGGCCGGTGTTCGGATCGGCAGGTTCCTACATGGCATTCGAGGGAGTTCCCCAGCCCTCAGATCATATTTTGCCCGGGATGTACGAATTTAACGAAGAGGTGGTTTGTCGCCGCCGCGCCAGTGGGGAGATCGCCTGGAACTGGAACGCCGGTCTGGCCTCGCCGAAACTCCCGGCTCAGCAGGCGCAATGCAAGCCCCCGCGCGAGCCCGCAACCGTGGGGAAATCGCGGTAAGAGTCGCCGTCCGTGCCATTTTCAAACGACCATACGCAACCCTCGCGCTTTGTTACTGGCTCCCCGCGGATCCTCTGCGACTGTGGTGGAAACCGGGGCCGTCAACGCACCTGTGCCGCGAACAATGCGTGATGCGCAAGAATGAAGAGCGTCCGGTGGCCAGGTCCTCCGAAGACCAGTTGCAGAGGCCGCTCCGGCACATCGATTTGTGCAATCTGTCGCCCGTCATAGGCGTAGACGAAAATCTGCCCGTTGGCCACATACACGTTCCCGCGCGCATCCACGGCCACGCTCTCGCCTCCTCGTTGCGCGAAAGGTTTCAGCTCCGTGAGGGTCCCGTCCGGTTTCACCCGCGCACTGTAGGTCATGTCCTCAGACTCACTGCTGACATACACCTGCTGTCCTGGCTCTGCGATGATGAACCCATACGTATCGAGGTTGTCGCTGAATCGCCAACCGGAGGTATCATTTGCCGGACCTTGCTGGAACACCCGGCCGGCGGGCAGAAACACGCTGCCATCCTGCGAGAGGTATTCGCGCATCTTCGGCGTGCTCGCATCCGCGGCGAACATCTCCGCCAGCGTCGTAAAGCACATCGTGTCCAGGTTCAACTGGTCTTTGAACTCCCCGTTGTTCCACCAGTTCACCGGCAAAATCACGGCGGCTTTTCCGTGAGACTGAACAGCCTGCGGTGTCAGCACGGTGAGTTCCTGCGCGGAGGTTCCCGGCCGGAAAGTGTAGACGGTGCTCTCCGGCCCAGCCGACGAAACCACCATCAGGTTGCCTGATTTGTCGACCGCCAGATTCACCGGATCGAGCGGATTGTCGCGTTCAACCGTGAGTCCCTCTTTTTCGTTCCACCCGTAGATGCGCTGGTCGTGGTGGTCCACGAAATAGAGCTTGCCTGCCGCATCCACCGCCGCCCCTGAAATTGAGAAGAAACCCTCCTCCAGCTTTCTCACGGTCGTTCCCTTGTCCAGCACGGCGGACGCATCACTCGGCTGCGGCTTCGGCGGATCAGCCGGAATGTCCAGCACCGCGAACTCGCGTTCCCGCACCTCGAGATGGTGCGTCATATCCTCGATTGCGTTCTCGTAAGGAAATTTGCTCAGGCGCAGGAATGTGCCGCAGCCATTCGCGTCGCAAAGGCCATAACCGCTCTCCGCGTTCACATGCACGTTGCGGAAGTGGATATCCGAAGACCGATACATGCGCACAGCCGCCGGGAATGGCGCCCGCGAACGCGTTACGCGATAACCGTGATAGTTCGCAATCGTGAGATTGCGGCAGTCATCAATCTCCAGGGAAAGTGATTCAGGGCTCTCTCCCGCTTCTTCTTCGGTTTGGGGCGCGTTGATGTCCCAGTTCTCCACGTGATCGAACTTGATCTCGTTGCGCACGTGATGCTCGTTCGACAACTCATACACGTGCCCGGGCGTGGTGGTATTCGACACCAGAAAACCCGCCTGCGCGAAGGTATTCGGCGTCCAGATGTCTGCGAATGTCCCTCCGCCTCCATCGGCAACCCACAGGCTGGGATATTGCCCGTCCCAGCGCTTGTGCAGGTCAGAGTCGGCCGTGTGGTTGTTGTTGTAAGGATTGCCGCCGCTGCCGTGCCCGCCGAGAAAGCGCACGTCATCCATCAATGACTGCTCGCCTGCTTTCCACAGCACGGCTACCGCACGTGGATTGATGCCGCCGGCGAACACCCCAATCCCGCTGACGATGTTCTCTCCGCCCGGCGGCGCAAGGACCACGGCCTTCGGCGCACCCACCCCCTGGTACCCCGGCGTCTCATCCAGCAGGTCGATCTGCGTGAGGGTGGGATGAAGCCCGATCAGCACTGTGTCGGGCTTGAGCCTGAGAGTGTCGCGCACCACGTAATGCCCGCCAGGGAGATAGAGTATGCGATGCGTGTTGATGGCTTGCTGCAATGCCGCAGTATCATCGGTTGTCCCGTCGCCTTTCACTCCCAGCGCATGCACATTCACCCATTCGCTGGTGGCTGGCAGCGCCCGGATCGCCGGCGGAAGCGCCGCGGGCAACGAGGCGAGCGGCGCCGCCTCATACTGCATGCCGATTGATCCCATCTGCCCTTCGCCCGGCACGATCAGCCCGTAACTGAAGTTCTTCACCTCGTAAACTGCACCTTTTCCGGCAACCGTCTTGCCGCTCTCCCGCAGCTTTGCGAACACCGGCACGTTGCTGAGAACCGCGTTTTCGAATCCAACCTCGGTCAGCGGGCTGTTTTCAAGGCTGATCGTTACGGCCGGCCCGCTGATATTTTCAAAGCGCGAGTCCTTCACCCAAAGCTGGTCCGGATACCCATCGTCGATATCGATCCCCTTCGGCACATCGCGAAACGTATCCCGGATCAGCGTCAACCCAACTTCATGCTCACGGATGGCCGCTTCTCTCTGCCCCTCGAAAACTGAATCAATCAACGTGAACTGCCACGCCGGCGAGGTATTCTCTGTGAGAATCCCGTAGCGTCCTCCAAAGAAGTGCAGGTCCTCCGCCTCATTGCCCGCCTGGTAGACCCCGGCCAGCCCTGAGCCCAGGTGAAAATCCATGTGGGTGAGAAACGAATGTTGCGCCACATGAAAGCGCACCGCCACCGCCGCAGGATTACCGTCCCCGACCTCGAAGTCGATGTTGCTCATCGCCGAATAAAACGTATTCGGATTGGCATCGGCCACTTCGTCATTCGGCGGTACCGATCCTGGGGGAGGAAACGCAATGCGATTCCCGGCCCGCGAATGCTCGTGAGGTGTTAGACCCGTGAACATCACCATCACGCCCATGCCCTTCTGAAACCCCGGCGTATTCGGCGGCAGTACGAACACCGGCCGCGTGGCGCCATAGCCAATGAGCCGCACACCCGGCCAGAGAAACACGGAGCGTGTCACGGTGTAACGGCCCGCCGGAACAAACACGATCCCCTCGCGCCCCGTGCCCGATGCCTTATCGATGGCTGCCTGCAACCCGGCAGAACTGTCCCCAGTGGTCGCCGGGGCGTCCAGGTAAATGGCCTTGGGATCCTCGACACGGGTAGTGATCGTGGATGCGGCGAAGGACGCCGCGCAAAAGCAAATCGTGACAGCGGCCAGGATAGCTTTCTTCATGGGGCTCCCGGTTGATGAGGTCTTGAACTGAACTGCGGAATCCAGCATACCGGAACCGTTACACCAGCCTGAGATCGAATTGCGGCTGCGCACGTGCTAACATCCATTCATCCGGCTCGCCAACCGGCTTGAGCCGCGGAGGTCGAGATGAGTCCAACCACACGGCGTAGTTTTCTCAAAACAGGTCTGGCCGCCGGGGCCATGGCGGCGGCAGGAACTCTTCCGCTGGGCGCCGCCCGGCGCACCGCGACAGATACGGTGGTGCTGGGCCGGTCCAAGGTCGAAGTATCGCGGCTGGCCTTCGGAACCGGGACGGACAGCGGCGCGGTGCAGGCCGCGCTGGGGCAGCAGGAGTTTACGCGGCTGGTGCATTATGCCTACGACAGCGGCATTCGCTTCTTCGAGACGGCTGAGGCCTACCAGACGCCGGGAATGCTGGGCGAGGCGCTGAAAGGTTTGCCGCGCGACAGCTATCACCTGATGAGCAAAGTGACTACGTTCCACGAGGGCATTGACCCGCAGGCCAAGTTCGACGAGCTGCGGCGAATCTCGCAGACCGAGTACTTTGACATCATGCTGCTCCACTGGCAGCACACGGCCGACTGGCCGGAGACTACGAAACGCTGGCAGGATGGGATCCTCGAAGCGCAGCAGAGAAAGATCATCCGCACGCATGGCGCCTCGGTGCACGGACTGCCGGCGTTGCGGCAAATGCCGGGCACCACGTGGCTCGACGTGGGACTGATCCGCATCAACCACAACGGGGCGCGAATGGACGGGCCGACCTACGAGGACACCAACCACCCCGCCAATGTGAGTGAAGTCGTCGATCACATCCACCAGCTGAAGAAAGAAGGGCTCGGCGTGATCGGCATGAAGCTTTGCGGCGGAGGTCAGTTCCAGAATAGCCACGACGACCGTGTGAAGGCGATGAGGTTCGCTTTCCAGAATGCGGGCGTGGACAGCGCAACGGTTGGCTTCAAGAGCACGCAGGAGGTCGACGAGGCCATCGCCAACATGAATCTGGCGCTTACGTAAGCTTCCCAGCCGACCCCATCGGTTAATAACCTTGCGAGGCGGCAGGGCCGTGAGGTCCGTGCTCGTCTTCCCGAAGATCTAAGCCACGCGTAGCCTGAATTGGCGACTACCGACCCACGGATTTCAAAAGGTAAAATCCGGGTCCGGGCCTGAACCACTTGACTGAGGTTGAGTGATAGTTCAAAGACCCTGGGCAAGGTGAAGCGATGGCAGTCCACTCGACCGAAGAGGTTCTCTCGAGTCTCAATCAGCAGATGACGGGCGCGAATTTCCTTCCCCATCCGATACCTAAATACAAATTCCCCGGGCCGGAGACCAATTCGACAGCCGCGTATCAGCTGGTACACGACGAACTGCTCCTCGACGGAAACTCTCGCCAGAACCTTGCCACGTTCTGCCAGACCTGGGTCGAGCCAGAAGTTCGCAAGTTGATGGACGAGTGTATCGACAAGAATTTGATCGATAAGGACGAATATCCGCAGATGGCGGAAATCGAGTCCCGTTGCGTGCACATGCTTGCGGATCTTTGGAATTCTCCACAGGCGTCGAGCACCCAGGGCTGCTCGACGACGGGATCTAGCGAGGCCGCGATGCTGTGCGGGCTGGCGATGAGAGCCCGATGGCGAAAGAAGAGAAAAGCTGCCCGCATGCCTGCGGCCAGGCCCAACCTTGTCTGCGGGCCAGTTCATGCTTGCTGGCCGCGATTTGCCCGTTACTTCGATGTGGAGATTCGCCAAGTCCCATGCCAGGGAAACCGCTTGCTGATGTCACCCGAAGAAGTGATCAGGCGCTGTGACGAAAACACTATCGGCGTCGTGCCCACTCTTGGAGTTACCTACACTCTTCAGTACGAGCCGGTGCGAGAGATCGCGCTTGCGCTGGACGATCTTGAAGAGGAGCGCGGTCTCGATATACCGATACACGTGGACGCAGCCAGCGGCGGTTTCATTGCTCCTTTTCTCCACCCCGCGTTGACTTGGGATTTTCGCATCCCGCGTGTCAGGTCAATCAATGCATCAGGGCACAAGTTTGGATTGGCGCCGCTCGGGTGCGGATGGGCCGTCTGGAGCTCGGCTCGCGACCTTCCCGAGGAACTGGTCTTTCGCGTGAAATATCTGGGCGGCAACATGCGCACTTTCGCGCTGAACTTTTCACGGCCCGGCGGTGCGATTGTCGCGCAGTACTACAACTTCGTGCGACTCGGCCGCGACGGTTACACCAAGATCACTCGGGACTGCGCCAACGTAGGCATTTGGTTCGCCGATCAGATGAAAAAGCTGGACCCATTCGAACTGATCTACGACGGTCGCGGTGGAGTCCCGGGATGCACATGGACCATCTTGCGCGGAGAAAGCCCTGGCTTCACTCTCTATGATCTGGCTGACCGACTGCGGGTAAAGGGCTGGCAAGTCCCTGCCTATCCCATGCCGCCCAATCGCGAGGATCTCATTGTCCAGCGCGTGCTCACGCGCTTGGGCGTGAGCCGCGATCTTGCCGGACTCTTGTTCGAAGACCTGCAACAAGCGATCAAACATCTCCGCAAGAATCCCCCCTCGAAATCCCTCTCCCGGCTGGATGCAGGCGGCTACCACCACAGCTGAGTCTTCTCCATCTCCTCGTCTCTCTGTCCCACATTTCAGCGACCTGTTTTGAGCGACCTCAAACCTGCTCACCACAAAGTGTGACTATACGGCGGATATCTTCTTATCTACTCTCAGAAACGTCATCACTTACCGGAAGGAGGTCGACACTATGGCAGACCACGAGAGTGAACTCGAGTTTGAACTTGAGGATGAATTCCACGAAGGCGAACTCGAAGGCGAAGAGGAGGCTGGCCTTGAAGGCGAGGGTTGGCTGGGCGCGCTGGGCAACATCGCCGGCAGCCTGCTTGGCGAGAGCGAAGAGGAACTCGAAGCCGAAGGCGAATTCGAAGACGAATCCGAAGACGAGGATGAGGCCGGCCTTGAAGGTGAGGGCTGGCTTGGCGCGCTGGGCAACATCGCCGGCAGCCTGCTTGGCGAGGGCGAGGACGAACTCGAAGGGGAATATGAATTCGAGGACGAAACCGAGCAGTTTTCCTTCGGGAGCTTCTTCAAAAAGGCGCTCCCCGTTCTCAAGCAGGTTGCCAAAGTGGCTGCTCCGATTGTCGGCACTGCGATCGGAGGACCGATCGGCGGCAAGCTTGGAACCATGGCGGCCGGCGCTCTTGAAGGGGAAGCAGAAGACGAACAAGAAGGTGAATACGAGATGGAATCAGAATCTGAAATTGCGCATGAGATTGCATCCCATGAGTTGACTCACAATGAGGCGGTGGCCGAGATGATGGCCGAAGCGGCATCGCACGAGGCGCACGAAGGGGAAGCAGAGGCGATGGCCGGTGCCGCTGTGATGACCGTGATTTCGCCGCGAGATCGAAGAGCGTTGCGTCGTATCCTGCCGCACCTCACGCGCGGCGCAGCCATACTGACCCGCATTCTGCGGCGGCGCCGCAGCACGCGTGCTGGGGTTCGGGCAGTGCCCACTATCATGCGCCGCACGGTCAAAAGCCTCAAGCGCCAGGCCGCCAAAGGCCTCAAGATCACACGCCGCCGTGCGGGACGCACCGCCGCAAGACAGGTCCGGAGCGTACTCGGCAACCCCAAGGCAGCGGTCACCGCGATCCGGCGCAATGCAAAAGTCAGCAGCGCCTACAAGCGTCCGCGCCGGGTGCGTCGCCGCGTGGCAACGCGCCGCCGCCGCAGCTCTCTGCGCTAATCAGATCGTGCCCAGGTAAGTTCGACCATTCACGCAGGAGGATTCATCATGGCATACGAGTCGGAATATGAAGCGGAAGCCCTGCCGGAACTTGAAGCCGAATTCGAAGAAGAGTTTGAGGACGAGTCGGAGGACGAATCGGAAGACGAGTCGGAAGACGAGGCCGTCCTTGAAGGTGAAGGCTGGCTCGGTGCTCTCGGCAACATCGCCGGCAGCCTGCTCGGCGAGAGCGAGGACGAGTACGAGAGCGAAGAAGAATACGAGGACGAGGAAGAGATCAGCCCCATCCGCAAGATTTATCCAGACGCCATGATGGAACATCTGGGTGAGTTGGCAGCAGAAGCGGAGACCGAGGACGAAGCTGCCGAGCATTTCTTGCCTCTGGTCGGCATGGCAGCCAGCAAGCTTCTTCCCGTGGTGGCCAAAGCGGTAGCTCCCATGGCGAGAAAAGCCCTTCCCAAGATCGCCAAGGCGCTTACTCGGGCGACGCCCCATCTGACGCGCGGCGTAGGTAAAGTCGCGAAGGTTCTCCATCGGAATCCGCAGACCCGGCACCTGCTTAAGGCTGTGCCAGGCATCGCTCGGCGCACTGTCGGTAACATTGCCCACCGTGTAGCGCGCGGAGGTCACATAACTCCACGAGGCGCCGTTCGAACTCTGGCGAGGCAGACACGCCGGGTGCTGGGTACACCGCAGCATCGTGCTCAGGCGCTCCGCCGCCACAATCACCTTGAGCGAAGATTCCATGGGCGCATGGGACGGGGGATTGCCAGGCCTCACTGGCGCTATGGCTATCGACCCGGCGTGCGCCGCTACGGACGGTCCGCTACTGCAGCCCCGCACGTGGCCCATGGCAGGCACGGTGTTGCACGCGGTGTAACTCCCGGAACCACGACAACCACTTCGGTCGGGACAACTGGAGTGCGCCCTGGGCGGATCGTCGGCGGCCAGTGCACGTGTACAGCATGTCCGGCTTCAGGTCCGGCATACTGCCGCTGCTGTGGACAAGTACTACGGTAAGAACCTGTTTCACGAGGTGAGTGCATGGGCACGCTGGCACAAAATCCGCCAGGAGCAACTATGCGGAAGGAGCCGGTCTTGCATAAGCGGCCTCACACCGCAACGGGAGCAGCCCAGGTATTGTCCCCTTGGTTAAGGGCGCAGTCAATCAATGTAACCCGTCACGCCGCCGCGCTGCGCCCCTTTAAACGCGAGGAATTTGGCACCGGGCCGGCGACACCTTCTGAGGGTCACATCCAGGTCGTCAATCAGTTGATAACGAAGCTGAGGCGCGGCTTGTTGAAGATGTCGGAACAAGTTCACGACTCGATCGCCACCGCCAGCGAAAAACCAACTTCGCTCCGGCTGCAAAGAGTGGTGACACGTAAGGACAAGGCACACCGCTGGGTGCAGGGCATCGAGAAGATATGGGACTTCTATTTCGAGCTCTTCGGCCAGCGGCAAGGGAAGTATGGAGACTGGCTGCTGAGTTGCGATCGCATCGCAATGGATTGTTACCAGGCTGCTTATACCGGGCTTGGTGTCGCAAGGTCCGTTCCTGCTCCGCCGCCGTTTTGCTACATGAAGACTGGGTTTGCTCCGGCCACCATTCGCCGCGGCATTCCCATGCGGAGACTTGGAAAGCAGTTCAATCCATTTCCGCTCGTGCAGCTGCCCTACCATCGCCTCGTGAATCCCTGGACGCTGGGCGCGGTGATGCACGAGGTAAGTCACAATCTGCAAAGCGACCTGGGTCTGAATAAGGATCTCCCACGTCAGCTCGGTCTGCGTTTGCTCAAAGAAGATCTGGGCCGTTTTGTTTCCTCGGTGTGGGTGCGCTGGAACCGCGAAATGTTCGCCGATATGAGCGCTCTGCTACTGGGCGGACCTGAAGTGGTGGGATCGCTGATGGACGTGATCGGGCGGGCCCCGCGGGCCGTGGTCAGTTTCAACAGAAGAGGGCCGCACCCTACACCCTACTTGCGTTTGTTGATCAGTGCCGAGATGCTGCGTCGCATGGGATTCAAAACAGAAGCGGAACAATACGCGCGGGCGTGGACCCGCATCTACCCCAACCCCAACGCCGGAACCATCCCGAAGACGGTGCTCGCAACTTTTCCGAAGGCTTGCGCACTGGCCGTTGACGCGATGTGCTATCAGCCGTTTCCTTCGCTGGGAAACAAGAGCCTTTCCGCGGTCATTCGCTTCGAGAAAAAGGATCAGAAGATGATCGAGGAATCGGCCCAGCGGATGGCGGCCGGCGTGGATCCCGGCATTATCCCGGAGCGATATCTGATCGGCGCGGCGCGCATCGCGTTGAACAAACGCCTGGCCCGCCCGGGTGTGATCACAGAGAACTTCTACAAGGAATTGGTCAGGAGATAGCTGTGGCGCTGGAAGCGAAATTTCGCGGATTGTCCTTTTGTCTCAATCAGCTCAACGAAGCGTTGAACGATCTTCATGTCAACCTGGGCGATAAACCGCAAGACGACGAATCAGCCATGGCCGACGATCTGGAAACAGCGGTATTCGACCTGATGGGAACGTTGCACGATGCGCGCAGAGCGGCGCAGAATGCGCAAAAGTCGCTGGGGCATCCTCCCGATCTCGACCATGCGCGGCGCGCGCTCACGCTGTGCCAGAATCGCTTCCACCGTTTCGAGAAGCAGTTCGCTTGCGACCTGGTCTCGTACGAGAAGCTGAAGGAACTCGCAAGACTCGGCAACGAACGACGGGCATGGCTGCCCTGGGCCAACGCGGCAAAACAGGGAATTGAGCCCTGCCGCCAGCCGCTGGAGCAAGCCAGCAAGGCCCTTGCAGCCTGCTGGCAGGAACTGGCCGAACGGCTGGGAACGGTGAACGTTTCTGTGCAGACCATCGGGCAGCAGATCCGAGTGCCGGCAGGTGCAAAGGCCGACGAAAGATAACTCATTTTCTCAATGGGCTGACGATCAGGAGGGTAAGTTTTGTAGCGATCGGCGCCCTGATTGAATTGAAGACCGGAACAGAAACTGGCCAGACGGAAGGAGAGCGAAGATGGCGGAACCCAATGAAAAAGAGCGGCTCACGCGAGACGTGGAAAATGCGGTGACTTACCCGATACTCACAGAACAAGTGAGCTTTCCCCGCTCGGGTGGCGGCCCGACAACAGGAATCAGTTCGTCGCCAACCGGAGCCGGTCTCGGACAAACAGCGGCCCTGGCCATCGGCGACGTTCTGGGATGGAAGGTGAGCAGCACTGATCCTAAAGGATTCGTCGGAGCACTCACCCAAGCCTTCACTCTGGCCGACGTTGAAGGCCACGTGGAGTCGACGTGGAATCCCCGCACGTACGCTGTGCAGACAGACCTCGGCGGCGGAATTACCGGCGCCCAGGCCAGCCTTTACACGCGTGCCAAAGACGCCCTCGATCAGTCACTCTCACTCCTGGACGGTCTCTATCCACTCGATCCGGAGGCGGATCCCGAATATGTAAGGGCACTGCGGGAGATGGCGCGCAGCCAGATGACCGAGATCGTCAGGGAATTTGGAACAGTCGGATTGCCTTCTGTCCTGAGGATTGATACCTACTTCGAAATTCTGTTGGGACAGAATCCCAAGGACTTCAAAGCTGGCTCCAATAGTGTTCAATTCGATCCAGATCAGATCAACGGCACACTGGGACAGCTTAGGGATACCTATGGAATCAAGTTCCGCGGTAATCCCTTCAACAACTCGATCGAAGACGAACAGGACATCACCAACTTCCGCGTGATCTCCGACTACATGACCTCGCTGATGCAGAGCTGGATTGCCAACCGGCCGTTCTTTTTCATCCGACCAAAGCAACCGGCCTTCTTTGGAACCCAACTTGTTTTGATCTCGCGGCAGCTCAACGTGATTGGCGAAACGGTTGATGAATTGCGCTTTGTTTTGGACTCGGTGTTCATCGGACCCAACGAACGACAGGCATTGTTGCTCAAGTTCGAAGACCACGCTTTTCCACCCATGTTCCTTGAGGATGTGCTCGTGGAGATCGAGAACTTCGTTAAGGATGAGGGGCCGCGGCTGTTGCGAGACGGCGGCAAGATCTCAGTCACGAACAATATCCTGCCCGTGGTAAGGTCGCTTCGGCACATGGTCGAACTAGCCCACAAGCCAACGAATCGGCACGATTTGCCGGACGGCTTCAGGACCGCCAGAGTCAGCCATTCTCTCGATGATCTGCAGGATCAGCTTGGGGAACTCATAAAACTCACAGAGCAGGTCGAGCAGGAGGTTCCCCCTTCAGAGGACAAGCTTAGGATTAGCGGCATTTCAATGCACGAGGGCAGGGACGTGAACTCGCCTCGCATTTCCATTTTGGGAGGGAACTTCGATCCAGGGGCTAAAGTACATTACCACTCGGATGGTTGGACCTCGGCTACATCCATAGATTTCTTTTCCGCAGAACGAATTGACGTGACATTTGAGCAGATCTCCGCAGCCGAACACGAAATCAAGGTGACGAACCCAGATGGGGAATTTGCAACTTTCCCATTGGATTTGTCGAACAAAGCGGCGGGACTTCTATTATCGACCGCTGTGGTAATCGCACCAAGCGCCACCTTGCCGATCGCGACCGTCGGCTCATCATACAGTCAGAAGTTGGCGGCGCCCGGGGGCGCAGCTCCGCACAACTGGTCCGCATCGGTGAGCGACCTGCCGTCGGGCATGACGCTGAGCGCTGCGGGCGACATGCGGGGATCACCCACGAAGCCGGGATCTTACTCCTTCTCTGTTACTGTCAACGACAGCAGGGGAACCATCTTTACGCAGCCCCTGAACCTTGTAGTGGCTCTCCCATTCTCCATTTCAACGACAAGTTTGCCCGGCGCAACTGAGGGCGCGTCCTACCTGCAGGACTTAGGAGCGCAAGGAGGTACAGCGCCCTACAACTGGACAGTGCCCCCCGGCAGTCTGCCACCCGGGCTGAGCCTGAGTTCGACGGGTCAGATCTCGGGAACACCCACTGCGGCGGGGACCTACTCCTTCGCTGTAACGATCAATGACAGCAGAGGAAGTGCCGTGTCCCAGGCACTCAGTGTCGTGGTCGCTCCACCATTCTCAATTACAACGACAAGTTTGCCCGGCGCGGTGGTTGGCTCCTCGTACAGACAGAATTTGAATGTGCAGGGGGGAACGCAACCCTACAACTGGACGGTGCCGATTGGCAGTCTTCCCGCCGGGCTGACGCTTACGCCGGGAGGCCAAATCCTGGGAACGCCCACGACTCCAGGGTCCTATTCTTTCTCCGCGACTGTCAATGACAGTAAAGGAAGCGCCGTCTTGCAACCGCTCAAGATTGGAGTCGCTCCACCATTTTCGGTTACCACGACTAATTTGCCCGACGCGACTGTTGGCGCGCCGTACCGTCAGACGTTGGCAGCTACCGAAGGTGCACCACCCTATAGATGGTCTATCGGGACCGGCTCTTTGCCGGCCGGGCTAACAGTGAGTGCGGCTGGTGATGTATCGGGGACGCCCACCGCGGCCGGGGCCTCCTCCTTCTCTGTGACGGTCACTGACGGCGGAGGAAGCGCCGTCTCCCAGGCATTGACCATTGCGGTCGCTCCGCCATTCTCTGTTACAACGACGGCTCTGGCCGGTGCCATAGTTGGCTCACTCTTCCAACAGGATTTGAGGGCGCAGGGAGGGGCAGCACCTTACAACTGGGCGGCGTCATCTGGAAGTCTACCGCCTGGGCTAACGATGAATGCGTCGGGGCGGATTTCTGGTACTCCGACAATGCCGGGGTCCTACTCTTTCTCTGTGACGGTTAACGACAGCAGAGGAAGCGCCATCCTGCAGCCACTTTCGATTTTGGTCGCGTCCCGAATCTCGGTTTCGCCGGGCACACTGTCTGGCGCAAAGGTTGGCGCAACATACTCCAGGACTCTAAGAGCGCAGGGCGGAACCGCACCGTACAAATGGAAGGCGCAGCCTGGCTCTCTGCCGTCCGGACTGAAACTGACTTCAGCGGGCGTAATTTCTGGAAAGCCCAAGACGAAAGGATCTCAGTCCTTCTCTGTGACGGTCAAGGACCAAAGCGGAGCGACCGCGCTAAAGACACTGAAGCTAACCGTTAAGTAGCTTTGCGCGCGCTCGTCGAGGAGCACATAAGCGACTCTCGGCAGACATTGAGCATTAACAAGACGCACAGACGCAAGGAGGCACATCAATGGCTTCAGAAAAAGACTATCAAGGGTTATACGATCGCATTGCGGCACTTAGGGAGCAGGTCGCCAGCCGGCTTTCGGCGGACCTGGTTTCTAACCCGCCGCTGGCCGACGCGATCACCAAGCAGATTGATGACATGCTGGCCTCCGTGGTGGACGCCGATTCCAGGATTCCGCCACCGCCGGACAAAGGCCTGGGCCAGTTGGCCGGCGTCGGTCCCGATGCCGCCAAGAGTCTCGGCGCCACGCGCATGCCGCCGGGCGTAGAGCCCTATGACGAAACGATAACCTCCGAGCGAATCATCGCCGTGGGTGACATGTACTACCTCTGGCAGCATGAAAAGATCGGCGTCTTCCGCGCTGTGCAGAAACTGCAGGAATTGTTCAAGGCGGGTACGGTCCGGCTATCCGCGGGTCCAGGTGCCTTTGCTCTCTACCAGTTCGATCGCCGTGATGTGTTGCGCTACACCAAAAACGACCGGCTTTCTGCTTACAAGCGGATCTTCGGATACGGCGGAGCCGCCGTTCCCACGGGCTCACGGGCAAATACGGAGTATCACAAGCTGTTCGCTCACTTCGTTCACCAGGTCACGTTGTTCTGGCGCGACAAGCGCATTTCAGACGTGATTCGCGAGCGTGCCTACGACCCAAGTTTCGGTTCCATCGCCATAGTTCGGCGAGCGGGTCTCGATTTGCGCAACAACCTCAAGTGGTTGTCTTTCGGCCATCTGAACGTATTGCGAGTTGAAGTGATGCAACTGCTCGAAGAAGCATTCAAGATCCTCGACTCGGATGATGTGAAGCGGTTGTTCGGCGCCGACAATGCGTGGGATGTAGTGGAAGAAGTGTTGATCCGCTACTTCAATGAACGTCTCGTTACCTCGCCTCGTCAGCGCATGGGCGTCACTGGTCGGGAAGTGTTGCGCTGGCTGGCTCAGCCGCACATTCTGCAAACCACCCGGGCGCAGTTTGAAACGCTGCTCCTTGAGATCGCTGAGCAATCAGAAGAGTGGCTCACCAGTGCACAGGCTATGGGCCTCAGCAAGCGCACAGGATCACATCGCGTCCTTCCCTGGGATCAGTCTCAGCCAACGCCGATCAGGGCCAACGGTCGGCAGAAGGCAGGCGCATCCCCGCAGAGATCACAGGAACGCGAATTCGAGTACGAAGTCTGATACCGTGCCACACCGTTGCGCGCGGACTCCTGGTCCGGGCTGAACGTCTTGAATCATTGCAGCTGGATTCGAGCTGCGTTGAATTGTGGTCGCTTGCGAGCGGATCGCTGACACCACTTGGTTGCACGCCCCCCGTCGACATATCCGAAAGTGAGGCCGAGCTTTGCCAGTCAACGTTTCCCTGCTACAACGCGCAGTCGGATCAGCACGATTGATTTCCAGTCCGCCTACCCGTTCGATCAAACAGAGTTGGCCCGATCGACAGAGTCGAAATGAGACCCTCGCGCGGAGGCGGTATGGAGATTGGCCTATCCTCGACCTTCCTGCCATCCTGCTTTGGCTTGATGACGACTCCCCCGAGGAGTGTGACGATGACTCCTGCAGGATCTTCTACTGAATTGATCGGCCCGGTGCGGGGTGACTTTGACGCGGTGGGGTGAGCCTTGGATCCGTCTCGCGCACTCAGATATGCTCGTGCCCACAGAAAACGCTTTGTCGGGGAGCTTGCAGACTTCCTTCGCTTCCCTAGCGTGAGTTCCCAAGCGGAGCGTGCCGAAGATGTTCACAGATGCGCCGCCTGGCTGGCTCGGCATCTCAAAAAGATTGGGCTTGATCACGTTCGCATCATTCCCACCTCGCGCCATGCCATCGTCGTTGCCTCGTGGCGCCGTGCTCCAGGACGGCCAACACTTATCATCTACGGTCACTACGACGTATTGCCAGGACAGCCTCTCGGCGATTGGCGAACACCGCCGTTCTCGCCGACAATCAAAAACAATGTTCTCTATGGTCGTGGCGCGGCCGACGACAAGGGGCAGCTCTTTTCTCATCTGAAGGCCATCGAATCCTATATCGCGACCAGCCATGCCTTGCCCGTGAACCTCTTCTGCATCTTCGAAGGGGAGGAGGAAGTCGGCAGTCCCAACCTGACCCCGTTCGTCGAACGCAACCGCAGGGTTCTGAAAACGGCCAATGCCGCGGTGGTATCGGACACCCGCATGATCTCTGCGGAGAAGCCCGCCATCAGCTACGCACAACGAGGTGGACTTCGTGCCGAGGTCGAGGTCGTTGGGCCACCGCACGAGCTGCACTCCGGCTCCTTTGGAGGCGCAATTCACAATCCGGTTCTGGCTCTCTGCGAAATCCTCGCTGGGCTGCACGATCATCACGGCCGCGTCGCTATCCCCGGCTTCTACGATGACGTGCGCATGTGGAGTGAGAAAGAACGCGACTATATGGCCGCGTCCGGCCCCTCAGATCGGCAGATTCTCCATGCTGCCAAGGTTGAGCAGGGCTGGGGAGAATCCGGCTACAGCCTCTACGAACGCACTACCA
>Ga0210383_10001809_pt1 | contig 19438 bp, 14 predicted proteins | sample IncBWC14OmetaG_FD_160072 | JGI IMG/M metagenome (GOLD analysis project Ga0210383, IMG submission 160072) | Forest soil microbial communities from Barre Woods Harvard Forest LTER site, Petersham, Massachusetts, United States - Inc-BW-C-14-O ...
CACGTACTCCTTCCGGCGTTTGTGCCATCGGATAGATAGTCCCGTACGCCGGCAGTCGATCGCGCTTGGCTCCGCCGATCAGTTCATGCACGGGCTTGCCGGCGACCTTGCCGAGCAAATCCCACAATGCCAGGTCGACGCCGCCGATGGCATGCATCGCCAGCCCGCGCCGCCCCACGTAGTCGGTTGACTCATACATGCGTTGCCACAACTCGACAGGATCGCTTGGGTCCGCTCCCACCAGGACGGCTGATAATGAACGCGCATGATTGTGCGCAGAAGGGCCCCGCACGATAGCTTGAATTGCCGGCGCCATAGACTCGGTTTCCCCAAGGCCCGTGAGTCCCTCATCGGTATGTACCACCAGCACACAATCGTCATAGGAACCATCAAACAGTTCGATCAGCGGGTCTTCGGCGCGAAGATGAATGGCTTCGACGGCAGAAATTTTCATGCGACTCTCTCCACACTTCGGCTCACTGACCGGCTGTCCGACCGCATGATCATAAAGCGCCCTGACGCAACGCGATAAGACCGTGAACCGCAGAACGAAAGAAAAATCCGCAAAACGCGGCTGGCAGGCCGCGACAGCCGTTGCATCTCAAATCGCGGCAAAGGTATGCTCGGCGCACAGATGGGAACCAGATCGGAACAGCGCGAGAATCAAATCGTCCGAAAGCGGAAAATGCCCAGGTGGCTGCTCTGGTCCCTCGTCACCATCGTATTATGGGGCGCGTGGGGACTGGTATCGAAAGTGGCATCCGGGGGCATGGACGCCTACGTAAATCAGCTGCTCTACACTGCGGGTCTAGCGCCGCTCTTGGTCTTCGTCGCGTGGACCGTCCACCGGCACAGTACCCAAGAAAAGGGCGAACACCGTTCGATGGGCGTCTTCTGGGCCTTCCTCACCGGCATTCTGGGCGGCGTCGGCAACCTCTTTTTCTTCCAGGCCATGGTGGCCGGCGGGAAGGCGTCGGTGGTTGCGCCCGTCACCGCTTTGTTTCCCATGATTACCGTACTTCTGGCCCTGATCTTCCTGAATGAACGCCTCGGGCGCGTGCAATGGCTCGGCCTCGCGCTAGCGTTCGTCGCTATCTATCTGTTGAGCGCCTGAGGAGGCGAGATGCATCTCTGGCTTGGTTTCGCCGTCGCGGCGCTGGTCCTGTGGGGCGTCACCGGCGTCACCCAGAAGTTGTCGACCAACCGCATTTCGAGCGAACGCTCGTTCCTGTGGTTCTGCTGGGCCATGGTCGCTCTGTCAGTGGCGGTTCTCGTGGTGGCACGGCCTCATTGGGGACTTGGAACTTTGGCAGTGGCGTGCTCCATGGCAGGCGGCGCGCTCAACGGCCTTGGTGCCTGGACCAGCTTTCGCGCCTTAGAATCCGGCGGCAAGGCCTCCATCGTCATCTCGCTCATTTCGCTCTATCCGCTTCTGACGGTGGTGCTGGCCGTACTGCTGCTCGGCGAGCGCCTCACGTGGACGCAAACCGCGGGAGCCGTCATCGCAATCGCCGCGGCGATCCTCCTCTCCATAGAGGCCCCGCAAAACGCGGAGATGTGAAGGGAAGATCGAGTGAGCTACGCTTCATTTCCGGGCAAGATGCTCCCGTCGTCCTCCACTCCCCCGACTGAACTCAAACCTTCCTGCACCGAAAACAGCACTACGGTTTCAAGGCTCTCGTCCGGAGCCAGCCAGCGCGCCTGTCCATTCTCGAGCATCGATTGCATTTTGTAGGGATATCCCGTGGCAGGCTCCAGCACCGCGACATTCAGCTCACGCCAGCCACCGTAAGTGGCGAACAGCCAGCAACTCGAAAAAACCCCCGGATCGAAGTGCAGCGCAGCCGCCAGTCGATTGGCGCGGTTCGTTACGCCGCACCATCCCGCCGCCAACTCTGTGCCATAAAAGAAGTGCACCTCGCCCGAGTGCTCATCAGGAACCCGGCGCAGATCGATGGTGTGGTCGCCCACCCGGGCATCGGGCCACGCAAATGTCAGCGGCGCTCCTTCCAGGGTGCCGGCAAATTCGGATTCGCGGCGCACCGTCATCGCCGGGAAGTCGATGCGGTGATTTTTAGTAACCGCAAACGCCGGATGTAGCTTGAACAGGAACGGGAATGGCTTCGCACCGCGGTTCGTGAGCCTGTACTGCACTTCAAGGGTCGCGCGGTACCGCCGCAGCATCAGCCTTTTCTCAACCACAAAATGACTAACAGGTGTGGTCAAGCGCATCTGCAGGCCTGTCTCGCCGCCCGCTTCGACCTGCTCTGCCCGCCACTCTCCGGTCCAAAGTTCGCCATGATCCGGCAAGTCGATCCCGAGCAGTTTCCCTGCTTCGTCATTCGGGAACAGCTCATCCCACCCGCCACTCCAGGTATCGTCATACGACGCGCACAGAGGCTGCCGCGAGGGCGCGATGGAGGGATTATTCCAAAGCAGGTCGGCTGCAAGCGGCTTGTAGTGGATCTGCAACACTTTGGCACCCGCCTCAGGAAGCACCACGACGCGTAAGCTCTTGTTCTCCAACACGACGGCGCGCAATCCGTTGACTGCCGGTCCGGATTCAATTGTCATCACGCTCATGGGCCCCACACTCGCATCTAGAGTAACGGGAGGCAGCAGCTATCTGAATGACACGGCGGACATTTTACGGAGAATTGAGTCGTTTTTCGGACCTCTGACGTTCACTTCAGAGAAATCCTGCTCGAACGTGTAACGATCTTTCCCCCGGATGACCTTTTTCTGAGCAATTTGCTGTGCGCTGCAATATCGATCCTCCTCAGAGGTCTCGCGGAAGTTTTCTTTCCGAGAGTAAAAAATCACCGAGTCCCCCATCGAGATCTGATCGATCCTGAAGTGTTGGCCAGTGTTCGATGAAGCGTCCGACCGGAGTCAAGATCAAATCTTGCTCAATCCATGCATCCACATGCACTGAGTTCTTCAACTTGTGGTCATCCAAGTTGCTGTATAACCGTGTATCGGTCACCTGATATTGAGCAGCATATCGGCAGACACAGTTCTCGCTTACTCGTTAACCTCAGCGAAATTCGCCCTGTTGGCATTCCTAGGCTCCAACCTGTTTTGCCAGGACCAATCAAGAGAATTGACTGGCAATCTCCGCGAAAACACATGGCCGCCACGCGTTGTTGGTCAATCTACCAGCCTGAATGCGACTAACGTTCACATCCGTGCGCCGATAGTCCAACGAGAGTGTCCAGAGGAGGTTTCAAGATCCCGTGCCAATATGGCCGTCAGGCATCCGTCGCCAAGATTCACAGAATCAGAGGCAGGATCTCCATTATCCGGCTGTTTCAAAGATAAGTGCGTATAGGTTTAAACAAACCGGTCCTAAGAGAATCGACGAACGGCTCGGTGAGCGTCAAGCCTGTTCCGTCATTTCAATGGTTGCAGGTGAACAGCGAGGGTTTAATTCGGCAGGCCTATCATCTAAGACCAGGGCAATTCACTTCATTTAGGTTGAATCCCGCTGAGATTCAATTTCCTCCAATACGAGTTACCGACGTACCGATTCGGAACCAGGATGAGGTCATAGAGCCGGATCTCGACAGATTGGTTGCGGTAAGCAGCGAGATCAATACGAATAGGTTCCCAATGACGTTCTGATGCATTTTCCTTTAGCGGCGAGTCACCGTCTATCATCCTGTCGAGTACCTTTTCATTGTTCACGAAGACCACCAAATGCCAGGTGCGGCCCGCATCCGCGCCCACATCGAACGTGAGCGAAGGGGCATCACCTAGATCGACAGAACGACGCAACAACGCTCCCCGGATTTCATCTCTTGGCCAGATTGCAAGTGTGTCGCCATCCAGATAGGTATCGCCACGGATACCGGCGAGCCCACCGCCCGCTCCTCCGAATCCGGCGCGCTCTAGCTTCCAATCGGGGTTCCACCACCTCGTTAAGTCTGAAAGGGCAAATATCTCGGGGTCTGAGGTTTTCGGCTGTTGGGTGGGAATAATCAGCTTGTCTCCCTCGAGCCTGGCGCCGTGATCGATGAGAATCTTCTCTCCGATTATCTCCGTCCGCTTAGCCAGTTCGGAGATACTCTCGTCTACAGGCGGCGTCAACTTGAGGGAACCCATTGTGGCGCCGAAAATCCGATCGTTCAATGCCTTCACGTCACCTGCGGGCAATCCCGACATCCCCCGCATAGCCGCAACGACCGATCCGGCGTTTGCTGCATTACAGTCGGTATCGGCGAAGTCCGCAGCTGCAAAGGCTAGGTTCTCTGTCTTCTGGAAGTCGCCGTCACCGAACCAGACGCTGGTGGCCACAATCGCTCCGTTTACCACGGCGTTGTTGGTTGCCGGGTACTCAATCCCCCAGCGTTCATTGATTGCGCGGTTTATTTCCTCCGGCCCCTTTCCGTCATTCGCCATCGAGATCACCATGTCCAGGCACTGGCGATAAGGAGAAAGCGGCGACACAAGTTGCGCGGCTTTGCGAACGATCTGCTTCGTATTAGTCTCCACAAAACCCAGGCTGATCATCCCGGAGATAAACACGGCCCCGTCTGTGCCTTCGGCATACCCATTGATGTGCGTCAATCGCCTGGCCATTTCCGCTGCGACGTTGGGCAAGCCAGGGGCCAGCGTTCCGTATACGTCGCTGCTAAATTGGGGGCCAATGGTCCACCACAACTTGTTAAAGCGGGGGCTGCCCGTATCGGGCGGCTTCACTCCGCGCTTGAGAAGCAACAGCGCCTGTTCACTGGAACCCCAGGAGCCGGCGTTGTTTTCAAGCCACTGTTGTCCAAGTTGCTCGACGGTGAGATGGATCCCATACTTTTCGAAAGCCCTGATAGCGACCATTTCGTAGTAGTAATCGTCATCAATCGGGGCATATCCTTTGGCGGGCCGGAGCGGTGTCTCTTTAAGCGCCGAAGCGACCTGATGTTCGAAAAGAAGCCCCGTCCATTGCCCGATCATTTGCGCCGTCCATATCGCCCTGGCCCGATCCAGATATGCGGCTCGCGATATTACAAGTTGCTTATGCCCCACGGTGCTCGCGTTGGATTCTGCGCCCATAGCACGCGCATACAAACCGAATGTGAAACCAATCAGAATGATCGAAGACCTTCTTCGAAATTGGATCCTCACCGTAATTTCTCCGTATACCTTCACAAGCGGGTGAGATGCGGTGGACTATAGAACCGGCCAATAGCGCTTTTGGCCCGCTTCAATCTTCACCTAAGACCGCCCGCCGTCAAACCGGAATGACGTCCCTGAGCGGCACAGCGTGAACCATGCTGCCAAACATGTTCTGGAACGGATGCGCGATTGTCCAGTTCGACGCCGGGACTCGACCAAGTTCTCGCACCACCGAACGCTGCATTGGCAGCAAGCAGCGCTTGAGAGTAGCTGAAACGACAGACATGGCATCGAACCCGGGTGAGTCGTTCAGCAACTGGACGCGAAGGCGACTATATAGGCAAGGGGATTGCTCTCAGATGTCCTGGCTGACGAGCGGTACGGCCCACCCTCATGGCTGTAAAACCACCTTCGCTGCAAATTGAGTCTGGGTCGGTTTCAGAGAAACCAAGTTGACGCGAAGGCGACTTTTCGCTCAAGTGGATTGCCGCAGCGAAATGCGCCTAACGGCATTTTCCAGGTAGTGGCCCGTTTGAGCAGCGGGTGTTTCAAACAGTCCTATCGAAACTGACCTAGGATAGTTCGACGTCGCAACTTCATCTATGGGCAGTCCCGATAGGAGCCCGCAGTTTGTCAGGATCTATTCTGATCCTTTCTAGTAAATCTCGGTCGAAGAGCACCGATCGGCATAATTCCTTAGCCCAGTCCGTCCATGTCAGACATGACGATGCGCTTTAGCTCGGCGCAGAAAGCGTCGGACGACATCGTCTGCTGGGAAGCATCGGATGGGTTGGAGGCGGTTCATAAGGCCGAAGAACTGCAACCGGACTTGATCCTGCTGGACATCGGCCTTCCGAAGCTGAATGGAATGGAAGCCGCTCGGAAGATAGCTAAGGCTTCACCCCGATCCAAAATACTATTCGTTAGCCAGGAATCGTCCGCTGAGGTGGTGCAGGAAGCCTTTCGTTTGGGGGCATGGGGCTATATCGTCAAGACTGATGCGGCACGCGAATTACTCGCTGCTGTAAACGTTGTACTTCGCGGTGCAAGGTTTGCGGGTAGCAGATTTGATGGCCATGACTTCAACGGAGCTTCCGATGGGCGATTCCCCGAATCGGCGCGGCCAAAAAAGGAGAGCGCCCGACGTCATGAAGTGCAATTCTATTCCTCTGATGAGGGTTTTCTCGAAAACTTTAGCCGGTTCATTGATTCGGCTCTCAGGGCCGGAAATGCGGTCATTGTTCTCGCCACAGAGTCACACCGGAACAGCCTTCTACTCAGATTGCAGGCACGGGACCTGGATGTCGCTACCGCCATTGAGCAGGGTAGATATATCTCGCTGGATGCTGCCGGCACTCTCTCGGCATTGATGGTCAACGACCGTTTTGATCGTGCTCGATTCTTGAAGTTCACCGGCGAACTCGTTGCAAGGGCAGCCAGGGCTGTAAAGCAGGAACATGGCCGCGTTACGGCTTGTGGAGAAGGTTCGCCTCCCCTGTGGGCGCAAGGCAAGGCAGAGGCAGCGATTCGGCTTGAATATCTCTGGGATGAGTTCGCCCGATCACATGACATGGATGTTCTCTGCGGATATGTGTTGAACAGCTATCAGCGCGAACACGAAAACCAGCTCTACGAAAGAATCTGTGCGGAGCACTCCGCCGTTTCTTTCCGTTAAAGGTAAACGATTTCCGGCCGATCATCTGAAAGTTCGGGGCGCCGCGGTTGTTATCTGGTCCGCCTCTGCGGAATCGCTCCTTGAACTGAACGGCACGCGAACGTGGATCGTGGTGCCGCTGCCGGGCTGCGACTCGATGGAAATCTGGCCGCCCGCCAGGTGCAGTCTCTCCCGCATGCTGATGAGCCCCAGGCCGTGACGGTTGATGGCGTCATGCGGATCAAACCCCATCCCCTGGTCGCTCACGGTAAGTTGAATTTCTCCCTCTGTATCCTGCAGTTCCACTGCAAACTGCCGAACGCCACTGTGCTTGACCGCATTCTGCAAAGATTCCTGTAATACCCGGAACAAACAGAGCGAGATTTCCTTGGGTACACCGTCCGGGATGTTCGTGTGGCTGAAGTCGATCTCGACGTTCTGTTGCTCGGACAACTCGCTGCAGAAGCCCCTTGCTGCCGCAACAATGCCCAGATATTCGAGTTTTGAAGAATGAAGGCGGTGCGACAGGGAGTGAATGTCCTTGGCCATGTCCAAAAGACGCTGGCGGACGTGGCCGACGCGATCGTGGAATTCAACTGCCGAATCCGGGAGTTGTTTGTCCCACTGTTCCAGATCGATCGTCAGCATCGCGATTCGCTGATTGAAATCGTCGTGCAGTTCTCTCGCTATCCAGGCGCGCTCCTCTTCATGGGCTTCAATCAATCTGTGCCCAATGCGGGCTAGAGCTTCCTCGGCCTGCTTACGTTCCGATACATCGATGCAGGATCCGATATAGCCGTCAAACGACCCGTCGGGATTTGATCTCGGCACGCCAATATTCAACACCCATCGGTATTCTCCGTCGTACCGGCGCAGCCGATACTGCGTGGTGAAGGATTCGCATCGCTCCAAGGCCCGAGTGAATATATCCTGGCAATGATTGTAGTCTTCAGGATGTACGCCCACCAACCAGCCGTCGCCCAGTTCATCTTCCAGCGGCCGACCGGTAAACTCGAGCCAGGTCTTGTTGAGGTAGTGGCACAGTCTGTCGGTACCAGACATCCAGATCATTACAGGCGCGGTGTTTGCGACCAGGCGGAACCGCTGCTCGCTCTCGCGAAGCCGGTCGTTCGAAACGACCAGATCATTTTCCACCTTTCTTCGTCTCGCTCGCTGCCACAGAAGCCCGCTAATCAGCAACGTCTCCAATAAGATCAGAGAAATGCCGCCAATGATATAGCCCCTGTAGGCCTCCCAGACTGTTGGCTGCCAGTTGAGGATAATACTGCCAGGAGGAATCTCACTCTCTTTCAGGCCCCAGCGCTTCACCGCCCGCCAATCGAACATGTAGGTGTTTACGCCTTTTACCCTGGGGATGTCCTGCGGCTTTTCCCCCTGGAGAATCCTCAGCGCCATGCCTCCGGCAACCTTGCCTTGCTGGTTTAGATTTGAAAGATAGCCCCCCACTTCTCCGTGATTCAGGAAAACATCATACAAGCTAAAAACCGGCGCATTGGCAGCAGCGGCAACCAGCGGGCCTATTTCGCTTGACTTGAACTGGGTACCTCCTGCATCCCTCCCTAAAGAGAGGAGGAGGATGACAGTGTGACGCGGCAAATGCCTTAGATGCTCGAGTAGCTCAGGCACAGCCAGATCCGTCATATAAGTGACGTCGAGATGGTCTCGGAACCGTTTCATTTGTTGCTTGACGAGGGCCTGCTGCTGTCTGTCCCAATCCGATACGCCCCCTACCACAACCACGTGCTCTGTGCCGGGCTGGAGCCGCAACGCTGTGTCCAGAGTCTCCAACGGGGCCATGTCACTTTCGACTCCAGTAAAGTCGAAGCCTAATGCGGGGGCGCCGGGAACATTTCCAATAGGCAAGCAGAAAACAATGGGAACGCCAGGAAAAGCTGTTTGGTGCTCCTCCTGCATGAATTTGAGCGCGGCTGCCCCGACCGTGATAATCACATCGGGTTGGCGATTCCGGTATTTTCGAATGTAGAAATCGCGGAACTCCTGCTGATCAGCCGGATCGGGAAACAACACGCTATCCAGGTACTCGGGATAGAACTCAAAGTGGTAGGGTGAGTTGGATAACGCAATTTGGATTCCCTGACTGATGGTGGTGGTCGCGGGATAGGAAGAATTTACTTCGTTCAGAATCAGAATCCGTCGAGTGGGCTGGACTTGCGCGGCAGCGACGCCCTGAATCAGGAGGAAGGATAGAAGAAGAACGAAAAGGGCAACGGCGCACGGCCATAGCCTCGCTTGCTTCTGGATGCCCTCTCCGGAAGGACGCTGAACAACTCGACAATTTCGGTCTTCCAATCCGCAGAAAGCAAACGACATGCTACGACTCTGCTCCTCCGGGCAGACAACCACTTGTCGGGAGCAGCGACAGGAATTAGAATCGCGGCGCTGCTGCCTGAGAGCTTACCCCAGAAGATTGTCATGGCGCCAGCGGTTTGAATCACGGGTTATGCCTTCGTTCGTTAGATTGGTGACCCGAATGTCATTAGTTTCAAGGTGTGGTCCAGCATGCTACTGCCTCGCCATTGGAACTTCCTCACACTGGTTGCCCTGAGCCTGGCGCTTGCCGCCGGGGCCCTTGGCCAGACAGCCTCCACCGGCGCCCTGACAGGCCTTACGATGGACCCCTCCGGGGCGGTTCTCCCGGGCGTCATGCTTCACCTCAAAAACCAGGATGGTTCTGAAGCGAAGTCCGCCACATCGGACAACAACGGCCGATTCGCGTTCTTCTTGCTCCCCCCGGGGACTTATGCGGTGCAGGCAGGCAAGCTTGACTTCAAACCCGCCAGCCAGCTGGATATTCGTGTTCATGTAACCGAGACACTTCGGCTGGAACTTCATCTTGAGCTCGCCACGCGTCTTGAGCATGTGGAAGTGTCCTCGAACCCTCAGATGGTTCAACCCGACACGTCAGCATTGGGAAGAGTGGTGGACCAAGAGACGGTGAGCCGTTTGCCACTGGCCACAAGGAACTTCACGCAGATTGCCGGGCTTTCACCCGGCGTGGCTGTCGCAGTTTACAACGCCGGGGAGCTTGGGACGGGGGCAACCGCTCTGTCGCAAATTGGGAAATCCAATGATGGAGTTTTCGTGCATGGAGCACGATCCTACGACAATAACTGGGAGCTGGACGGAATTAGCGTAAGTGACGTGCAAGGTTCGGGCCCCATAAGCGGCGGAATCCCGATTCCGCATCCCGACACACTGGAAGAGTTCAAGGTGCAGACCGCAATTTACGACGCAGCCTTCGGGCGCGGCGCGGGGGCCAACGTCAGCGTGATTACAAAGGCAGGTACAAATCACTTCCACGGGACGATTTTCGAGTATTGGCGCAACGATGTTCTCAATGCCAACGATTTCTTTTTGAACAAGACGGGCCAGCCGCGGCCGAACCTCAAGCAGAACCAGTTCGGATTTGTGTTCGGAGGACCAATCAGGAAGAACAAGTTGTTTCTTTTGAGTTCGTATCAGGGGACCAGGCAGGTTAATGGAATAGCCGCTGGTCAAGCCCGGATTGCTTGCACCGTCACCTTGAGCGAACCACCACTCACCAATGACAGATCGCTCACCGCCCTTGGGATGCAATTCGCAGGCTTGAAAGGCGCGTCGGGGGGAGTCGCGATTCGACCTGACGGATCGAACATTAACCCCGTTGCTCTGGCTCTCTTGAATTTCAAACTGCCCAACGGCAGCTTTTTGATTCCGACGCCGCAAACGGTCGACCCGTCGAAGCCATTGACCAGCAGCGGCTTTTCAGCCTTTACCCAACCCTGCAACTTCGGGGAGGACCAGGGATTGGGAAACCTCGACAGCGTTCTTTCTGAGAAGAGCCAAATCGCGGCGCGATTCTTTGTCGCGGAGAGCGATCAGCTGGTTACTTTCCCGGGTGGCGGCTTGAACCCAACCGGTAACATTCGGGGGTTCGACAGCCCGGGGGGTTCCGATTTCGTCGTTTTCTCTCTTGCTCATACCTACGTGTTTAGTAATGCCTTGCTCAATCAGGCCCGGATCGGATTCGTGCGCACAAGTACGAAGATGGAAGCAAATGCCCCGTTTAGGTGGTCGGATGTCGGTGTATCCGAAGGAGAAATGGACAACAACAACGAACTTCCGAACTTGAATATTGCAGGTTCGGTAAGCATGGCTACTACGGCTCCTCGAACCTACACGCAAAACTCCTTCGTCTTCAATGATGTTCTTGGTTTTCTGAAGGGTTCCCATGCCGTTAAATTCGGGGGCTCCCTTAGGCGATTGGAAGACAATCTTAACTTCACCGGGCTTGGTTCATTTGTACAGTTCCTCAGTTGGCCGGATTTTCTGCTCGGCCTCGATGGACATAGCAACGGCACCGGGACGGTTAGCAATGTCTTTGCGTCAGAGGATGTCTATGGACTGTTGAATCGTGAGTTCAGAGTGTGGGAAGGCTCGGGATTTGTGCAGGACGACTATCGCATCAGGCCGTCGTTGACTCTGAATCTGGGGGTACGTTACGAGCGACTGGGGCAATTCGGCGACGAGCTAGGTAGAAACTCAAGCTTCGATGTCACCAAGGCCGATGCCACCCCACCTTCGAGTGGAAGTCTCGATGGCTACATTGTAGCCTCAAATTTTCCGGGCGCTCTCCCGCCCGGAGTAACCCGTGCAAGCAATACATTTGGAAATTATGGGGAAGGGCAAAACACGTTCGCTCCCCGAACAGGTTTCGCCTGGCAGATTTTGCCGAAGACTAGCCGCCTGGTGCTGCGAGGGGGGTACGGCATGTACTACTCTCGGTCAACCGGCCAGTCCGCCAGTCAATCCGTGATCGCCGCGCCATTCGCCCTGACCCGATTCATCACCGGACTGGCGAACGCGGCGGCGACATTTCAAGCCCCCTTTGCACAACCATTTCCTACGCCGGCCTCATTTCCAAAGTTTGTGCCCTATTCCCCAACCACGAAGTCCTCGGTCAATGCTCTGGCCCCCAATTTTCGGCCGGCACTGGTCCAACAGTTCTCGTTGAACGCCCAGGGAGAGTTCGCCAAAGATTGGTTGCTGGAGGTTGGATATGTGGGTGGCAGGGGAACACATCTGCAACGCTTCCGTTCCCTGAATCAAGCGTTGAGCGCATCTACGAACACGTTGGCCAACATTGGATCGCGGGTGCCCATTCCTGGAATACGCCCCGACTCTCTCCGCGAGATGGAATCGGAGGGAAACGACTGGTACAACGGGCTGGAAGGCAGCTTGGCAAAGCGGCTAAGCCACGGCTTTCAATTCCTCGCTTCCTACACCTTCTCCAAGACGCTGGACACCGATGGCGCCGACGTCAACTCAACGTCGGCAGGAAACGCACTGACACTTGGAGACCAAAACTCTCCCGCGCAGCGCTGGGGACGTGCCAGCTTCGACCGGACCCATCGGTTCATTTTCAGCGGAACATGGAGTCTTCCCAGCCCGTCAGCAGGACTCCAACGGGCCCTTCTGGGAGGGTGGGCCTTCGCTGCCGTAGTTACGACTCAATCCGGCAGCGCTCTTACCATTGCAGACACCAATACCAACAACGTTTTTGGGATAAACGAAGACCGGGCGCAATTGAGCGGCGCCTGCTCGAAAAATCAACTGGTCAAGGGAGGATCGGTGGAGTCGAAAATGGGTGATTATTTCAATGCCGCCTGTTTCACCGGTCCTCTAATTATCGGGTCGGATGGCATTGGAACCGGGTTTGGGAACAGCGCCACCGGGATCGTCGACGGTCCTGGTCAAGCGAACCTGGATCTCGCGTTCTCCAAAACCGTAGCGCTCCGAAGGCCCTTCGAAGAAACCAGCTTTCAGTTTCGTGCCGAGTTCTTCAATACCCTGAACCATCCGCAGTTTGCCAACCCCGATGCCAATTTCACTTCACCGACATTCGGTCTGATCAATAGCACGGCGGTAAATGCTCGCGTCGGACAACTGGCGTTGAGGTTCGAGTTCTAAATTCGATGCCTCGCCCGGAGCACGTCGATGACATTGCGGACTTTTTTTGATTATTGGTGAGGTACAGATCGCGTCCTACCACGAGTTGATCAGCATGGCATGAGCCGTGTTGTTTGGGTGCATAAAGGAAGCATTGCACCCTGGAATTGGCCGCCATCGAAATGGCTGGTCGGTCCGGCGGCTCTGTGGGTAGTGCATTCTCCCGATGGGGATCACATAGCCATTTATGAGTGGAACATGAATGCCAACATGTGGATGATGGAGAACTTCTGGAATTAACCCTCCCGCACTTGACAATTCCGATGCCTCCGATGCCGAAGTCCAGTGGGTCATCCCGCGCCTCGTCTGGCACTTCAAGAGCCATCATCTTGCCGCCAACACACTGCTAAGATCAGTGAGACATCAGCAATCCCGGAAACCGAGGTTTATGTCAAAAGTCCCACAGCTTTAGACTGCTGACGAAAGGCTTGTGACCAAGCAGCCGGAGTTGACACAATCATCCAATTCTGGGCGATCTCCAGTTAAGCTGTCCGTCGTCAAAATGCGATCCCGGGCCAAAGCCGATCGCCCGAAGAGGCCTGCCGGGCGTATTATACGTCGGCTGCCGGGTCGAAACTCAGGGGGAGAATATGTGCGCTTTAAATGCTTGATTTAGCCGTGGTTCAGAGTTTTGACGAGGCCCAGCGCATGGAGAAGCTCGTCGTGCCTTTATCTGAATTTTCGAATGAGCGTCGTCGTCCTTCTTGCGATTCCATTCGTATGTCGATGTTCTCAGCCGCTACTCAAGAATGCTTGTTCAGGGTGCTTCTGATGGCTTCCCTGTTCTCTGCCGTGGGACACTCGCAGACCCTGACCGTGGTTTCACCTCTCAGGCTCGCGACGTCTGACCCGCAATTGCAACGGGCTTTTGATTGGGCCAAAGATCAGGCACTCCACTACGTCTCGTCCGGACAGGATCCGGTAGAGCACTGGTACGAAGCTGCCCTTCCTGGCCGAAGCGCTTTTTGCATGCGAGACGTCTCGCATCAAGTCATGGGCGCTGAAGCACTGGGACTCTCTGAGCAGAACAAGAGCATGCTGATGCGTTTTGCGCAAGGCATCTCCCAAGCGAGGGATTGGGCCAGCTTTTGGGAGATCGACCGCGAAGGAAAGCCCTCCACTGCCGACTACGTTAGCGACGATGACTTCTGGTACAACCTGCCCGCAAACTTCGACGTCATGAATGCCGCATTGCGGATGTTCGTGTGGACCGGGGACTCTGCCTATACCACGGATCCTGTATTTCTCAACTACTACCGCCGCACGGTGACTGACTATATCCGCCGGTGGCAGTTGGAGCCCCGCAATGTGGTTTCGCGGCCGCGGATCATGAACCGCCACCTGGCATCCGGCAAGTTCGTCGAAGCCCGGGGCATCCCGGGCTACACCGAAGAACGTAAAGATTTCAACCTTGGGTCCGATCTCTTGGCTGCCGAATATCGTGCGCTACGCCTCTATGGAGAACTGTTGCGAATGCGCGATTCGGCCGGATCGCCAGCCTTTGATGCTCAGGCCGCGGGCATCGCTCAAATACTGGAAACCAGGGCGTGGAGTTCTCCATCACGTCATTTCTACAAGGCGCTACAGCAGAATGGCGAGGGCGTCGGGACAGGGGATGCGTTCATCCTTTATTTTGGGGCGGCGACCAATCCGGAGCATCGAAGGCTGGCTCTGGAAGAATTGAGAGGATTGACAAGGGAAGCGGCTCCAGGCATTGAAGAGCAAAGTTATCGCCCCGAAATTCTATTTCACCTGAATGCTCCCGAAGAAGCGTACTCGCAAATCGTCGATCTCTCCCGGCCCGATCGGGAGCGCCGCGAATACCCGGAGGTTTCGTATGCCATTATTGGGTCGATTGTTACCGGAATGATGGGTGTGAACGTCGTTCCCGCAGAGAGCCATGGAACGGATCAGATGTTGGCCCGAAAGGTTGTCGTCCAGACGTTGCCGCGGTTCTCCATACACACTTCCGAGGCAGAACTCGACAAACTTCCGGTCCGCCAGAATGTGCTCAATGTGCGTCACCTGCGCAATGGGAGCAGTTCGATCACGAATGTGTCCGGACCGACCTTCACCTGGCGCGCCAGTTTCGACGGCTCGGCGCCATATCTCATGGTGAATGGCAGGAAGGTGCAAGCAAACCGAGAGACGACATTGCTGGCCACTCCAGTCGTTTTTGTCGATGTTTCCGTGGCTCCTGGTCAAACAGTTACGGTTGCACGATGATCCAAGCGGCATGAGGACCGATTCTATCCGCACAGCTTCTGCAGCAGAGGCTGCCACGTGGAAGGCAGTCGAGCAACCTTCTTAACGAGTTGAGGCAAAATGTCCTTCGACGGAGCAGGAGTTATCACCATCCGTGTCGTGAAGTGATCCAAGTTGCTGTATAACCGGCTATCGGTCACCGTATATAGAGAAGGTAACAGCAGACACAGTTCTCACTGACCCATTAACCTCATGATCCGCCGCAACGGAGGGCGGCAATCATGAGGAAAAACGTCTACGAATAAGGCAAGGGCAAGAAGAACCGACCCAAAACCAAGCTCGGCATACCGGATCTGGAACACTCGAGAGGCGCAGTCCTCCGGAGCCTTGGTTCTCCCGACTCGAGGCGCGGATACCAGCATGCTATCGATGAGTTCGTCGCCTGATACTGTTCTGAGCCACGATTGGCCTTTAGCAAAACAGCCGTTTTGCGCTATCGCTTTCACTTAGAGGAACGTGGCCTCGCGCCGGGGACGATCAACGTGCGAATGGCTGCTGTGCGGCGGTTGGCGTTCTGCCATGAAGATCGATTATGCACGCCTGGAGAAGTGGGAACAGCGGAGGCGGCTGACTCAGTAGTGCGCAACCAGCAGAGTTCGTTTCATCTTGCCGACGGTGCTCCAGACGTTATCGGACCCTCGACCTCTGCCCAGACCGGAATTATCCAGTCCCAAATGGCGGATCAGTCCGCAGATGATCGCGATTTGGCAACAAATGAGAAGCGCTGCTGTATACCCCAGACTGACAGTCGAGGAATCGGGGGCGGCGAGCGCATCCAACCTGCACTGGATCCCACAGTTTTCGGCGAAAACCGTCAGAGCACAAAAAGTCAAAGGTCCCAGAATCGCGCGCCTCGCTAAGCGTCGGTCTCTGAGAAGCGAGGTTCTTCCCGCGCGTAGATATAGTGTTGGACCTCGACAGGTTTGATGGCGTAGCTGAGCACTTGTTTCTCAACCTCACTGTCGGCTTGAGTGAAGCGGTTATGTTGCCGCTCGTGTTCTGCCCAAGAGTCGACTTTGAAGCTCTCCAGGTATGTATTCGGTGCTTCTGTATCGACGAAGATCCCCCAGCTTATCGCGCCATCGCGGCGACGAACACGCTCATAGTTGTGGATTTGATGGAGAAACTCGGGAGCTTTTGCCGGATCAATTACATATTTCACCGTGACGAGGACCGGCCCTTCGTCGGGTTCAGGTTCCTCGATCATGGCCGGTTTAACCCAGTGATTCCAGATGCTGAGATCCAGCTTAGTATCCGGCAATCTGAACCAGGGCCGTAGCAACAGGCATGCGGCTGTTCCGATGCTTGCAGCCGCAAGAGTTGCATGGACACCCGTGCGCAACGCCGCAAAGCCCCACAGAGTGCTTCCTAGGGTAACACTCCCCTGAAAGACGAAGAGATAGACGGCGAGCACCCGCGCCCTCACCCAATCGGGCGCAAGCTCCTGCACCATGATGTTGAAGAGGGACATGATAGCGGTCCAGGAGGCACCTCCAAAGAGCATCAGGAAGCAGAGGAGCGCCGGTGTCCGTAACAATGCCAGGCTTAAGACAATTGCAGCGAATGTCGCTGTGGCGGAAGACAGTAGAGTCTCCGTCGAGAACTTCGACCTAGTCCGCTGCAGCACCATGGCGCCCAGCACCGCGCCCAATCCGAAGGATCCGAGCAAGAATCCGTAGGCGATTGGGCTTTTACTGAGTTCCCGCGCAGCGGTTGGCAGGAGCGCCCAGAAGGAGCTCGTGAAAAATATCAGAACTGCCGACCGAAGCAGCAGCCTGCGAATACCCGGGGAATATCGGACATAGCGAATGGCAGCGGAGCTCGCTCCCCGGAAGGTCTCTGCAGGCAGTGTGCTCTTTCGCACGGGCCTCTTCCATCTCTGGACCACGGCGATGACACCGAAGAAGGAGAGGGCATTGAATGCAAATGCAGCGCCCACGCCTACAGATGCGACAATGAAGCCGCCGAGGCCCGGCCCTACGGCCCGAGCCAGATTGAACTCGATCCCATTCAGAGCCAAAGCGGCTGGTAACTCCTCCTTGTCTACTAGCTCAGGAAAGATTGCCCTCCAAGTGGGCGACTCTACCGCATCCCCAATCGACAACCCCAGCGTAAGCAGGAGTAGGAGCCAAGGCGTCATCACTCCGGCGAACGTAGCCACAGTCAGCACAACCGCAATGACGAGCATCCACGTCTCTGTACCGAGTATCAGCTTGCGGCGGTCGAAGATGTCCCCGATCGAGCCTGCAGGTAGCGCCAACAGAAAAAACGGTAAAGCAGAAGCGGTTTGAATCAGGGCGATATACAGAGGGTTCCTGGTGAGCGAAGTCATCAGCCATGCCGCGCCTACACTCTGCATAAAGGTTCCAATGTCAGAGATCAGGTTGGACGCAAGCAGGTTTCGGAACGTGCGGTTCCGGAGAGGCTGCCACGGCCCCGGCGAGCGAGAAACCTGTGATTGAGCTACCCGAGTCATCGGTTTTGAAACTTACCGTCTTCCTTTATGCTATTGCCATCCCAAGAGAAGTTTAGCGACCCAGTTGACGGAAGGCGATGGCTAAGAAAACGCTCGGCTGATCAGGTTCGTCCGCCACATTTGCCATTGTTTATTCTCCAGTCACTCGATCACTGATGGGAAGGACTGACTGCGACGCACCCCTCCTGGCCGTTGCGAGCTCCTCCGTCAACAAACATAAACCACCGCCACATCGAACTGTCTGAGTAACCTCGTAGCCGGTCGGTGTCGCGTAACCTATCAGATGCGCGTAGATTCAAACAAGAACCAGATGCGGGCACTGAACCGGATCGGTCCAGTTCTCAAGAAGTCTCGCGGTGGCAACATTGAGGAAGCGGAGAGCATCGGCTCGGATCGTGTGGTCGCAACACACGACGATCACGAGATTGGGAATCCTCCGCTGGCCACGGAATGCCGCGAAGTACACCTCTGTAAAGATGACGGCGGTGTAATCGGCGGCCGACAGGAAAACTCTGGAGTTTATGGCCAAGGCCGTCCGAGATGGCAAACTGGTGATCCCGATTGGCAACAAGCTGCCACTCAGCCAGGCGGCCGGAGCTCAAGCTGCCGCGGAAAAGGGTAATATCGGGAAGGTCTTGCTGTTGGCTTGACATTCTATTGCGAACAAAGGCCACGAGGGAAAATCGGAGATGAAAAAGCCTGCGCGCGGAATCAACCCCGTTTCGAAACCAAGTGGCGACGGATGTGTAGAATGCCTGGCGTCGCCGAGAGGTTGGTGGTTTCATCTCCGTCGGTGTGCGGAGTGTGGGCACATCGGATGCTGTGACAGTTCTCCGAGTCAACATGCATCAAAGCACGCGGCGGCGACGGGGCATCCGATCATAACCAGCTTTGAGCCGGGTGAGGATTGGTTCTTCGATTACGAGAAGCAGGCGATGGTCAAGGGCGTAGAGTTGCTTCCGCCGAATTCGCACCCGAGAAATCAGCCCGCTCCTGGACCAGCAGGAAGTGTGCCGGCCAACTGGGAATCGCTCCTGAACTAGCCAGCCATCTAGGCCAGCCTGTGACTGGAGGCGGATAATCGTAAAGGTGTCCGGGGTCCTAAACTGAGATGGAGTGGAGGACTTCCCATCCAACTGGACGAACGTTGTGAAGGGAGTTTCAGACAACGGATCGGGAGTCTTGGTCCCGTTTGCAAAAATGCTCTTCAATACGGTTGTGGGAGAATTGGACAATGTTGCCATCGATCAATGCGCCTGACCGGCAAGCGGAGGCTTTTCCTGTTCTTACGCCGGCGCAGATCGCCCGCATCCGGCCCTATGGCAATGGCCGATTGGTCCAGGCTGGAGCGATTCTTTTCGAACCCGGCAAGTTGGACATGTCCTGTTTCGTGGTGCTCTCAGGAAAGCTCGAGATCGCATTGCCCGGGCTTTCAGGTGAGCAGGTGTTCGTGACCTATGGGCAAGGCCAATTCTCTGGCGAAGTTGTCCTGATCTCCAGAGCCCGTGCCCTTTCTCGCGGGCGGGTGGCCGAGCCGGGAGAATTTCTCGAAGTCAGCGCCGACGCTTTGCGCACGTTGATCGCGAAAGATGCTGAACTGAGCGATATCTTCATGCGCGCATTCCTTCTGCGTCGTGTCAAACTGATTTCGGAAGGCTTGGGTAATGTCATCGTGTTGGGATCGCAACACTCATCAAATACATTGCGCCTCCGCGAGTTCCTTACCCGCAACGGCCATCCCCATCGCTATGTCGATCTCGATAGCGACCAAGGGTCGCAAGAACTCTTGGATCGGTTCGACATAAAGCTCGAGGACATTCCCGTTGTGATCTGCAGTGGAAAGAGTGTATTGCGGAATCCGACAAATCAGAAACTGGCGGAGTGCCTGGGGTTTACCGGCC
>Ga0210383_10001814_pt1 | contig 19430 bp, 18 predicted proteins | sample IncBWC14OmetaG_FD_160072 | JGI IMG/M metagenome (GOLD analysis project Ga0210383, IMG submission 160072) | Forest soil microbial communities from Barre Woods Harvard Forest LTER site, Petersham, Massachusetts, United States - Inc-BW-C-14-O ...
GCTATATTTCCAGCCTCTACGCTCACAACATAGCCAAAATATCTCTGGCGAAGGCAGTAGGCTTTGCCGAAGAGGGCGTAAGACAATACCTCCAGAGGAAGTAACTATGGCAGAAAATACAGACACGGTGGTGCGGGACGATCAGGCCCAGACCCAGCGGCCTGCAACTCAGCCAGGTCCTTTGCCCGCTTCCGAGAGGGATCTCCGTTGGAAAAGCTTTCAATCCGGCAATCCCCGATTGCGTGTATTCCTGATTCTTGGAATCATCGTACTGGTGGTCGCCGGATTCTTTCTGTACCGCTATTTCGCCAGCTACGAGGACACGGACGACGCCCAGATTGATGGTCACCTGAACTCGATCAGCGCTCGGGTTTCCGGCCACGTCTTGAAGCTTCTGGTCGAAGATAACCAGTACGTGGCCGCGGGAACTCCACTGGTTGAGATCGATCCCAAGGATTATCAGGTGGCAGTCGATCGCGCCAAAGCAGACTACGCCGATGCTCTCGCCACGGCGGATGCCGCGCGGGTGAACGTGCCCATCACCTCCGTTAACACAACCAGCCAAACTTCCAGTGCGCAAGCGGATGTAGAGAACGCGAACGCCGGAATCGCCGCTGCCCGCCAGCAATATACTGCCGCCAATGCGCAACTGGCCGAAGCGGAAGCTAACAATGTGAAAGCGCAGAACGATCAGGTGCGCTACAAACAATTAGTGGATAAGCAGGAAGTTTCGCAGCAGCAATATGATCAGGCTGTGGCCGCGGCCAACGCGGGCGCGGCGTCCGTGGATGCAGCTCGGGCTTCGGCGTTAGCCGCGGATCATCAGGTGCGGCAGGCACAAAGCAGGCTGGCGTTGGCCCAAGCCAATCTTCGTGCCGCGGGCACGGGTCCGCAGCAGATCGCCACCATTCGATCGCGCGCACAATCCGCCGACGCGCAGGCGGACCAGAAGAAAGCCGCGCTGGAGCAGGCGGAATTGAATCTGCAGTACACGGTCATTGTGGCTCCCGTAAATGGAGTCATTACCAATCGAACCGTGGAAGTCGGACAGAATGTCTCGATCGGCCAGGAATTATTGAAAGTGATCAACCTCGACGACATCTGGGTAACTGCGAACTTCAAAGAGACTCAGCTCAAGCACATGCAAGTTGGCCAGAAGGCCACGATCCACGTAGACACCAATGGCAAAGATTACAACGGGCACGTGCAGAGCATTGCGGGGGCGAGCGGCGCTATCACCAGCTTACTGCCGCCGGAAAATGCGACCGGCAACTATGTAAAGGTGGTGCAGCGCATCCCGGTAAAGATCACCTTCGATCCCGGAGAAACCAAGGAACACGTTCTGCGTCCTGGGATGTCGGTTGAACCCAAAATCTGGTTACGATGAATTAGGTGAGAAATCGATGTACCGTATCATTACCATCGAACGGGAGTACGGCAGCGGAGGCGGCGAGATTGGCTGCGAGCTCTCGAAGCGTCTGGGCTGGACACTCTGGGACCAGGCGTTGACGGAGGAAATCGCCAAGGTGGGTAACGTAGAGTGTGCCACCGTCGAGCGCTGCGCCGAGCGTGTCGATGGGACCTTTCAGCGTTTGGTCAAAGTGTTCTGGCGGGGCAGCCATGAGCGCAGCATAGCGTTGCCCGGCGCGGAACCATTTGACACCGACCGCTTTGTCGCCGTGGGTCAGCAGGTGATGCAAAGAATCGCTGAGGCGGGCAATTGCGTGATCGTAGGCCGAGGCGCGCCGTACTTTCTGCGTCAGCGCGCGGACGCCTTCCACGTCTTTCTATATGCGCCCCACGCGGAGAAGCTGAGGCGATTACTTCGATTGGGCAAGAGCCAGAAAGAAGCGGAAGAGTTATTGGACACCATCGACCGCGATCGCATCACGTTCGTGAAGCGCTACTTCAACGCCGACTGGCCTACGCGCTGCCTGTATCACATGATGATCAATACTGCGGTCGGAAACGAAACTGTCATTTCCACAATTCTGAATACCATGCGCACGGTGGAAACTGCGCCGATAAGCTGCTAGGGTCCAGACCAAAGGGACAGCCGGTTTCTTTTCGGAACCTAAGTAACCCACGTCACTGCACCTTTTTTGTTGCAATTTAACATTCCTGCAATATTCTGCAACTATCATGGGAAAGTCAGGACCTTCGGTTGAGGAGTGGCAGTTGGCATCGCCCCGAGTTTCACGATTTGCTCTTCCGCTGCAGGTGGCGGCTGTGTGCTACCGGCGCAGCGGGATCTCGATTGAGTTCCTGCTGGTAAATACGAACGGCGGCGGCAAGTGGACGTTTCCGAAGGGCGCTCCTGAGCCCGCGATGTCGCACAGCCAGGCGGCGGAACGCGAAGCCTGGGAGGAAGCCGGAGTCCGCGGCCACATCGAGCCGCGGCATTTTCATCTTTACCTACATTCCAAAGGCGTCTTCTGGAAGCCTCCGGGAGTGCGCGAATTTGTGATCAAGGCTTTTTTGATGGAAGTCGATCTGATCGACGGATCCCACGAGCCCGATCGAAACCCGACGTGGTTCAGTCCTGACGACGCCAAAAAAATCCTGGCCAAAGGTCGCGAAGTGAAGTACGCGCGTGAGATGCAGGCGGTCATCGACCGGGCCATCGAGCACTTGGGCGCGGCCAAGGCCGCGACTGCGCAGTAGGCCTCTAGCTAATCGCAGCGTAGTTCACTACCGGCTCCAGTCTTCAATCTTCAAACCTTTCACTCGATGGAAAACGGCATCGCTTGATACCAGTACGAGGCCTGACGCGAGGGCTTGAGCGGCGATCATCAAGTCTCCGCGGTCTTCCAGAATGGCGCGTATCCTCGCATATTGCCGGGCTGCTTCGGAATCCCAGGGGAGCACCTCCACGCGCAGCAAGAACTCCTCGACTACGGTCTTCAGTTTCGTCGCATCGGGCATTCGCGCCAACCCAAACAGGAGTTCGGCCTCAGTAATCACGCTAATCCCAACCTCGGCCATGGGCACCCGCAACAGCCGCTCGCGCACGCGAGGGCGATTCCCCTTGATGATGTAGCTGACGGTGTTGGTATCGAGCAGGTAGCGGACTGGCATTTAGAACAGGTCGCGCTCTTGCGGCGGCGCATCTTTGCGATCGGCGAGGAAATCCCTCGGCACAGCGGCGGTTTTGGTCAGCGCGAAAAAATCCTGCCAGGATTCCGGCCGCCGGGACAGAATGACGTCCCCGGTAACTTCGTCGCGGCGGATGTAAACCTGTGAACCTTCAAACCGCAGATCGGCGGGCAGGCGGACGGCTTGGCTGCGCCCATTGAGGAAGAGTTTGGCGATTCGAGGCATGGTATATACTACGGTATATTACATTGAGTTGTCAAGCGAGGGCGTAAATTACCTTGCATTACTAAAGTCATTTCGTTCGACGCTTGAAAGACGACGTTAGAGTATGTAATAGTTGACTCATGCAAAAGCGGTCAAGCATCGACATAAAACAGATTGGTGCTGATATGCTTCGGGCGACGGTAGGGCTCGACCTGAACGGAAAGAATCCAGCTGCCGTCGCTTTGGGAAGAAAGGGCGGTCTCAAGGGCGGAAAAGCGCGGGCAGCAGCTCTAACTCCGGAGAAACGGAAAGAAATAGCCACACTTGCGGCGCATTCTCGTTGGAGTCGTGAAAAATAGTGAATTTATTTGATGAATCCATCAAGACCTTGATGGGCGAGAAGCTGGACAAACTTGAAAAAGAGTTTGCCGCAGACGTTCTATTCTTTTACGGGGAAATTCAACCCTCTGTTCTCCGGGCATTCCGCGACCTGATTGAGGACTTAAAGAAGCCACAGGTACCGCCCGCCGCCCCGCAAGTAAGACTTGTAATCATTTTGAATACGCCAGGTGGATCGGCTGAGACCGTAGAGAAATTAGTAGACATAATCCGTCATCACTACGAGGATGTAAGCTTTGTAGTTCCCGACTTTGCTATGTCAGCCGGAACTATTTTTTGCATGGCGGGCAATCGGATTTACATGGATTACTCTTCGTCTTTAGGGCCGATTGATCCTCAAGTTTGGAATGGTAAACAGTGGGTTCCCGCCCGGGGATACCTCGACAAGGTACAGGAGCTGTTTGAGAAGGAGGCTGCCGGTAATTTATCCAACGCAGAGTTTTTGATCCTCCAGAATCAGGATTTGGCGATGTTAAGCCGATACGAACAGGCCAACAATCTCACTGTTACCTTGCTAAAGAAATGGTTAGTCGAATACAAATGGAAGGATTGGACGCAGCATCAAACCAACCCCGCCAAGATAGGGCAGCCGGTAACCGACGCGGAGAAGACGGCCAGGGCCGAAGATGTAGCTAAACTGCTCGGCGATAACAAATATTGGCATTCCCACGGCAGGATGATTGGAATTAATACACTTAGGAGCGTCGTAAGACTAAAGATTGAGGATTACTCCAATGATCCCAAATTGCAACCGATCATACGATCTTATAATGATTTAATAACCGAGTGGATTGCCAAGACCGATAATAGACTCTTCGTTCATACGAGGAAATTCTTTTAACGGAGGGACAGTCATGCCAATCGAAGACAAGATGAAACAAATCCTAGCTGACTACAAGGGCCCTAACAATCCCGATTTCAAACGTCTTCATGAGTTTTACGAAGAAAAGAAAAAAGAGGGGTTGATAAGTAAGCAGGAGTACACGCTGCCGCCTATTGATACGGTGGGCCGGACGTTTTGTCGGAAAAAAGATAGCGAGTAGTAGACATCCGCCAGTAAAAGGAAAATCAAAGAAACACCCATTGCTCGACATCACCCCTTGGTGTAGTCGAGATCCCCGGGCCTAATTAAAGTTGCTCCTCGGCCGGTTCTGGAATCACTCACCGCCCTACACATCAGACTCGCTCTCATGAGACGATTGAACTAACGCCATGATTCAGTTGTCCTCTGCTGGAAAACGTTACGGCCACAAGCTCCTGTTCGAGGGAGCTGACTGGATGATTACGCCTCGCGACCGCATTGGCCTGGTGGGCGCGAACGGCACCGGGAAATCCACTCTGATGAAGATTTTCGCCGGGATCGAGACGCTCGACTACGGGTCCTTCAGCACAGCCAAGGGCATCAGTGCCGGCTACCTGCCGCAGGACGGGCTTACGCTTTCCGGACGCACCGTGTTCGCCGAGTGCATGGCGGTCTTTTCCGAGCTGCGCGAGATGGAACAAGAGATGGAAGACCTGACCGGGCGCATGTCGGAGCTCGATCATTCGTCTCCTGAGTATGGGCAAGTTGCGCAACGGTATCAACGCCTCGAGCATGAATTTCGCACTCGCGATGGATACGCCATCGAGGCCCAGGTCGGAAGCGTGCTCATGGGCCTCGGTTTCCGCAAGGAAGATTGGCATCGCCGGACGGAAGAATTCTCCGGCGGCTGGCAGATGCGCATCGCATTGGCCAAGCTGCTGCTGCAGGAGCCGAACCTACTGCTGCTGGACGAGCCCACCAACCACCTCGATCTCGAAGCCCGCAACTGGCTGGAAGAATATCTGACGCATTATCCCAACGCGTTTGTGCTGATTTCGCACGACCGCTATTTTCTCGACGTCACCGTCAACAAGATTGCCGAGATATGGAATAAGCGCATCCATCTTTATCCCGGCAATTACGAAAAGTATCTGGCGTCGAAGACGCAGCGCATGGAGCAACTCGAAGCGGCGTACCGCAATCAGAGGGAGCGTATTGAGCAGTTGGAAGTATTCATCAATCGCTTCCGCTACCAGGCGACCAAAGCCAAACAGGTGCAGAGCCGCATCAAGGAACTGGAAAAGATTGAGCGCATCGAGCTGCCGGAAGAAGAAAAGATAATCCACTTTTCTTTCCAGCAGCCGAAGCCGAGCGGCCGGATCGTGGCCGAATTTATCGACGTGGCGAAATCCTACGGCGAGAAGGAAGTATTTCGCGATGTCAGCTTCATGATCGAGCGTGGCGATCGCATCGCGCTGGTCGGAGTAAACGGCGCCGGTAAATCCACATTGATCAAGCTGCTCGCGGAAACCGAACCTTTGACTGGTGGTCAATTCCGACTCGGCCACAATGTGCTGCCCGACTATTTTGCGCAGGACCAATATAAAGAACTCAATCCGGACGCGCGCATTCTGGACGATATCGGCGAACTCTCGCCGCGTTCCACCCAGACTGAACTCCGCAGTTTACTGGGATGCTTTCTGTTCTCGGCGGACGATGTCTTCAAACGCATCGGTGTGCTCTCCGGCGGCGAACGCAACCGCTATGCGCTGCTACGAATGCTTCTGCATCCCGCAAATTTTCTTCTGCTGGATGAACCCACGAACCACCTCGATATGCGCGCCAAAGACGTCCTGCTGAAGTCGCTGATGGATTACACCGGTACGGTTGTCTTCGTCTCGCATGATCGCTATTTCATCGACAAACTGGCTACGCGGGTATTCGAAGTGGGAGATGGAAAAGTGGAGGTCTATCCCGGGAACTACGAAGACTATCGCTGGCGGAAAGAAGGCGGCGCGGAAAAGCTACAGGAAACCGTCAGCCGCTCGGCGATGATTGCGCAGCCGGTAAACGGCAACAACAACGAAGCCGTCGCTTCTGATGAGACCAAGTCAAAGCGCCTGAATCCGATCAAGCGCAAGCAAATGGAAGAACGAGTAAAGGAACTCGAGGCCGAGATCTCCCGCGCGGAGACCGCCATAGCCGAGTGCGAAGCCGCGTTGCAAACCTTCGTCAGCGCCGACGAAACGACCCGCGTGACTCAAGAGTTAGCCAAGCATCGCGAGGCACTGCAAAAGCACTTGGCTGAGTGGGAGGAGTTGGGCCAGGCTCTGGAAGCCTAGAACTCACTTGTCAATGAATACCCGAGTCGGGTAAGCGACAATGCCGGGAGATTCGGTACCGATTTCGATTAAACCAACGATAACCCCACCAAAGCATCCAGTTGCAACCCGGCAAACGGAAGATCGCGTAGAGAGGCCACGCCCACCATATTCGCCGAGCCACATAGAGATATGCGTCGGCGCCCGATTCCAGTTGTCCGGTCCGCGTCATTACTCGTATGTCGTCGAGCAGATTCTTTTGCGAGACTTGCAAAATGCCGTCGGCGGAAGCGGACGCGAGGTCTTTAAGCGCAAAGCCCCGCCGTTCGAGTACCTTCTTCCAGAAATGAACCCAACGAAAGCAAAATCCGCAACCGCCATCGTAAAGTACCCAGCCATTGCGAGGGAGAGCAGATACCGATTTCTGGTCGGGCAATGTCATTGAATTCGATTGCCTCTGAATACGATGACTGGCGAGCCATCTGCCACGAACGCGCACTCGGGGCTTCGCTGAAGAATCGTCGCGAGTTCACGGCCATAAAGAGCGCTGGCATCTCCTTCGAATCCAGCCTTAGTCGCCGCCCACACCTGCCAGGGGACATGCGAAACATGATATTCGAGGGAATCACCGGTGCGCTGACTAGAATAACCCCAGTAATGTTCGGTGATGAACTGTTCCAGACTCCCCTCCCGAGGATGCGTCGGCAGACCTCCGGTCTGGACTGAGAGTCGGCACCATTGCTCGCCAAGTTGCCATCGATATTCGGCGGTCTTACTTGAACCTTCCGTCTCGATGATGTGCCGCATGGGAAAGCGTCTATGGTTCTCCCCGTAGATTCGCCGAGCGATTATCGCAATTGCCCTTCTGGGCACGACCTCGGCGATGAAAACAACTCCTCTTCGATCATCGCCGCCCTCTTTGCGTCGAACGTAGAACCGGAGATTCACCTCATCGAAATTGGTATGAAACGGAACTGGGAAAGCGCCGAGCAGCCTTGTCCGGCAAAACCGAAATCCCACCAGGCTGACGTAGGTTCGGCCCTCGAATGAGTCCAGCACGGTCCCCCGCGGAACGTATCGGCTCAATAGACCGGCTTCGACCTCGTAGTTCAGCATCACCAGGTCCCGCCATTCGGCGGAAAGGAAAACTCGTTTTGACTGTGACATCAACATTTAAATGAGAAGCGAGCTGGCCTAATCTACCAGGCCTTCCTGCCAAAGACAGCCGGATTGTGCGTGTCACTTGGCGCTTCACCGATCTGCGCTAAAGAGCCTCTCTGAGTTGCGAATTCATGCGCTTCCTTGCTCACATGGTCCTGTTCTTCCGTAACCTCCTCTATTGTTACAGCGCGTGCGATAGTCAATTTGGCCCATGGCCACCATCTCACACGCGCCGCTTGCGGCTGCGCACGAATAAGCCGCACGGAATAAGGAAGGCCGAAATCGATGCTGCAGTCCAATCAGAATCCTGCCACCGCACCTAAGTTCTCTCCGAACCCAAACACCTTCACACCACCAAAGAATATAAGCGCCCCGATGGAACAGGCCACGATCGGACGTTCACTGGTCATCAAGGGCGAAGTCAGCGGCGCCGAATCGCTCTACGTCGACGGCCGCATTGAGGGTACCGTCAATTTTACCGACAGCCGCGTCACCATTGGACGCAATGGCGTGGTCGTCGCCGATGTCAGCGCCAAGGAAGTAGTAATTATGGGCACAGTGACCGGCAACATCCATTGCACGGATCGTTTGGACATCCGCAGCGAAGGCTCGCTCACTGGCGACGTCGTGACGCCGCGCATTTGCGTGGAAGACGGAGCCGTGCTGAAAGGCGCAGTCGAAGTTCGCGCCGCGCAACAGCAGAACGAGAAGGCGCATGCGCAACCGAAACCCGTCGAAGCCGCGAAGTCCGCCGAGCTTCCAAAGGCAGCGGTGGCCGCAGCCAGCGCTGGGACCTCAGCAGCCCTGGCCCACGGCAGCAAGGTCATGTACAACGAGTCCAACTAAGCGCGCCGGGTAAGAATTTCGGGCACTGACGATCAGCCATTACCTTGGCATAGGAACTGGGACCGCCGATGGCAGCAGCCATTGGCGGGATAGTTTTGCGGCTACGGGCCTTGCACCTCGCGTCCGACCAAACCATTTCCCTGGTATAACCGCTGCTAGACCTGCAAGCACTGCCAGCACTAGAATCGGGAGTAATACCTTGGAGCGCGTATTGCGCTTCCTCGGATTCGCAAGGACGCCCGGGATGCGGGTTATGAGCCCTTCCCGAGGCGTCCTCTTCCTGCCTTGACTAATTGGTGAACGGCAAAATTCCAGTGCCTTGCGTCCAATAGTTGGTAGCATCGAGCGAGGCTGCGTCCGCAATGAGCAAAGACGACTACCAATCCGCAGGAGAACTTTTCGCGGGGTTGGACTCTGTCGTGAGTGCGATCTATCAGAAGAGCCGAGGTGATGAGTTTGGCCTGACTCGGCAACAGTTTGACAGCGTGCTTCTTGAAATCTGTCGGAAGTACTTGCCTGCGGATGCGGCACAGAATGACGTGCGCGAGCTGTGTGCGAGCTTGCGAGTTGAAGAACTGGCGCTGGCGCGCGCCTGCGCTCTCGGCAATGAGCACGCATGGGAAGTTTTTCTGACGCGGTATCGCGAGAAGCTGTACGACATTGCCAATTACATCACTAAAGAAAGCTCCTCCGGGCGCGAACTGGCGGACTCCATCTATGCGGAGCTTTTTGGCACGGCGACGCGCGACGGGCAGCGCTCTTCGAAGCTAGCCTCGTACACCGGGCGTGGGTCGTTGGAAGGTTGGCTGCGTACAGTGATGGCGCAGGAACACATCAACCGCTATCGCCGCCAGCGGCGGCTGGTCAGCCTGGACGAGGAAACGGAAGAAGGCTTTCAATACGCTGCCTCTGAGCCGGAACCGGCGATTGCGGTCGATCCCAGAGTGGAGGCAGCTATCGACGAGGTCCTCATAGCTCTGGCACCGGAAGATCGGTTTGTTCTGGCGTCTTATTTTCTGGATGACCAAACCCTGGCCGAGATCGCGCGCACTCTGGGGGTGCACGAATCGACCATCAGCCGCAAGCTGGATAAGTTGGCTAAGTTGTTGCGCAAGCAGATCTTGGCGTCCCTGGGACGGCGCGGAATGAGCCGCCGGCAGGCGCAGGAGGCATTGGAGGTCGATGTACGTGACCTTCGGGTCAATATTCGCAGCCGGTTGGCGCAAGAAAGCGCGGGGCCGGCGTTCTCCAAGAAGAAGGCGGAAGCGCCAGCAGGCGATGGGTCGTAGATCATTCGGTCGAGAGTAGCTAGCTACGTCTCGGTTCGCTGATAAAGCCCCTGTCGTTCCGAGGAGCGAAGGAGACGAGGAATCTGGGTTTTGCCGTCCGAACGTAGAACCTGGATCCCTCGCTTTGTCGGGATGACAAACAACTGAGGCAACAGGCAAACAAAGAGACAAATGGCAGAAATTCCTAAAATCGTAAGCCAGCGACTGCAAGCAATGGCCAAGATTGAGGAGCATCCTGAGCCGAATTTGCTTTGCGCATTTGCAGAGAGATCGTTGGGGCAGCGTGAGCGGCTGCAGATCCTCGGGCACTTGACGCAGTGTGCGAACTGCCGGGAAATCGTATCGCTTGCGGCAGTGCAGCCAGAGACCGCGGGTGCGGCGGCGGTGGTTCCCGTAAGCACAGGCTGGCTGTCTTGGCCGGTATTGCGTTGGGGGGCGCTGGTGGCTTGCGTGGTCATTGTGGGCGCGGTGGTTACGCTTCGGCCGAAGCACGAAGCACCTCCAATTGCGGCATCCATCGCGGGCGAACAGTCTGCCGTGGGAATACCACTTCCAGCGCAGGCCAGCGCAAGCGCGAAGAAGATTGCGTCCTTGCAGTTGCCCAAGTCGGAGGCTAAGGCGGCTCTCGCGAAGGAACCTCCGAGTCCGGTCGAAATCGCGGATGCCAGAACCGCTTCCCCATTTGCTGGAATGGTGCCCGGGAGGGCCAAGGACGCTTCCGCGGAATTGCAAGGCGCTCCAGCGGAGAAGGCGGTAGGTGGAGCCGCGGCTAGAAAAAGTGCGGCGGTAGGCAATGCACTCATCCCGGCGAACCTCGTGCCCCGCTGGACGCTGAGCTCGGATGGGACGTTGCAGCGCTCGCTTGATTCCGGTAGAAGCTGGGAGACGATTCAAGTCTCGATCGAGACGGTTTTTCGCGCCCTGGCGGCGAATGGTCTCGACATCTGGGTGGGAGGCTCGGGTGGGGCACTCTTTCACTCCTCCGACGCCGGCCAGCACTGGACACAAGTGCAACCAGTCGCTGACGGCGAAACTCTCCTGGATGACATCATCGGAGTCGAATTTATGGACTCTCTGCAAGGCAAGCTCACCACATCCAACGAAGACACATGGACGACGGTTGACGCAGGGCAAACCTGGCAAAAGCAGTAGTTTATTGGGTGAGCCCACGCAGGCTGTGCAAGAATCCGGCCCTGCTGGAGGTAACCGTATGCGGCGGAATTCCTTCCGAAGCTTTGTCTTTAATCTCAGCTAGTTAGTGACTTGACCCAAACTTGCACACATTACTCGTCGGCAATATTCAGTTACTCTCAATCCGCTTGCGGATTACCAAAGTGACGTTTACACCAATAGGGGGGCCGTCTACTATCCAAATTGTAGTTTGGCAGTTCTGGGGGAGGGCTGCCGAGGCGTCCTGAGCTGAAAAGTTCAGGACGTTTTTATTTGTGCGGAGCTTTTGACTGAAGACCGGGCGTCCGCGCCCGGCTGGACCGGCGAGATAGACTTCAGTTCTGCTGCGGCGCCGTCTGGCCCGTTTTTCAATTGCCTTTCGTTTCAGCCGAAGACGCAGCCGCGGCTTTGACCGCAACCCACTCGTGGATGCGGGTCTCGAGTATGTCCATGGGCAAGGCGCCACCACTCAGAACTTCATCGTGGAAGCCACGAATGTCGAACTTGTCACCGAGTTGGTCTTTCGCGTACTGGCGAAGCTTCAGGATTTGCAACTGGCCAATCTTATAGCCCAGAGCTTGCCCCGGCCAGGAGATGTAGCGGTCAGTTTCGCTCTGCAGGTCGGGTTCGTCCTCGGCGGAGTGTTCGTGGAAGTAGTCGACCACCTGCTGCCGCGTCCAGTGCTTATAATGCAGGCCCGTATCGACCACGAGTCGGATGGCTCGCAGCATGTCATCTCCAAGATGCCCGTAGTAGCTGTACGGGTCTTGAAAGAATCCCAACTCCTTCCCCAGACGTTCTGAATAGAGCGCCCAGCCCTCGGTATAAGCGGTGTAGTATTCCTGCTGCCGGAAGGGCGGCAAGCCGGGCAATTCCTGCGCGATCGCGATCTGCATATGGTGGCCGGGGACGCCTTCGTGGTAAGCGGTGGTTTCAATATCCCAAAGATTGCGCTTTTCGAAGTCGCCGGTGTTGACCATAACGTGACCCGGACGCGAACCGTCCGGTGTGCCTTGGACGTACGCCGCAGAAGAAGCTTCCTTTTCGCGGAACGCTTCGACCGGCATGACCTCCACCTTGGCCTTGGGTAAACGCCCGAACAGCTCCGGCAGCTTCGGGTTCATTTGGTTAATATATTTTCGATAAAGATCCAGAATCTGCTCGCGCGAATGCGCGTGCAGTTTGGGATCCTGCGCCATGGCGGCATTGAAACTCTTACGGTCCTTGTAGCCGAGTTGGGTAGACACTGCTGTCATTCGCTCTTCGATTTCCTTCACCTGTGCCAATCCGAGTTGATGGATTTCCTCCGGCGTTAGGCTGGTGGTGGTGCTCTCTCTGACCCGAAAAGCGTAGAAAGCATCCCCGTCCGGCAGCGACCAGACGCCCGGTTCGATTCGCCCCTTGGGTGCGTACTCGTCGCGCACGAACTTCGCGAACCTGGCGTAAGCGGGAAGCAACGAATCACGGATTGCAGCCAGCCCCTGCTCTCGCAGTCGCTTCTGATCGGCCTCCGGCATGGTTGTCGGAAAATCGATGAACGGGTGGGCGAAGGGCGACTTCTCCGGATCTTCGATCGCGATCCCATTCGCCTGATCCACGACCTTCTCTAGCAGGAAGCGCGGCGGCATGCGGCCTTCCGCCATTCCTTTTCGCATCTGGACTATGGTCTGGTCAAACAGCACCGGCCAGGCTTTCAAGCGTGCGATGTAGTCGTCGTAGTCCTTCACACTTTGAAATGACAGAACGCTTACGTATTGCGGCAGATCAATGTGAATGCCGCTGTTTTGCGCCACCGGCATCTCCCACATCTTGAAGCGCGCCCGCTCCAAACTCATTTGCAGGTCGCGCACCATCAGAGCTTTGTTCAGCGCCTCTTGTTCGGGAAAGCCGGCGGTATCGATCGCCCGGAAGCGAACCAGAAACTTCTGAGTTTCCTGCAAGTCCTGATCGATGAACCCTTGCGAGAAATCTTCGATTTTGTCGTTCCAGCGCTTATCTCCCAGAATCGAGGCATACAGCGGGTTGGTGCGCAGAGTGTATTCCCACTGTTCCGCCAACAAGCTGTCTAGAGCTTTGCGCCGCGATTCGAGGTCGGACTGCGGCTGTGGCTCGGCAACCACCAAACCGGAACAAATCACACTTAGCAGCAATCCAAGGCACAGTTCTTTTACCATCGGATCTCCTTAAGACTTTACGTGCTTGCGGGAACGATCGGGGTCCAGCGAAACAGGTACAGTTAGCTTACCAGCAAAACCAGCGGAGCTTCCAGTTTCCAGCCTTTGGCCGGGAACCCGGACCGCCGCAGTCCATGCGACTTCTGCCGCCGCTCTGCATCCAATAGAAGTGTTAAGATTGATTAGGCCCATCACAGATGGGCTTTTATACTGTTTCGTTGGGCACGTCCCGGAGCGGCGCGCCTGAGGAGGAAATCATGGCGGGCAATGGCATTCTTGAAGTAACAGATTCGAATTTCGATCAGGATGTTCTCAAATCAGAGACTCCTGTGCTGGTTGACTTCTGGGCGGTTTGGTGCGGACCCTGCCGGGCGATCGCTCCCATCGTGGAAGAGCTGGCCAAGGACTATCAGGGCAGAGTGAAAGTCGGCAAAATGGACGTCGACAACAACAGCGCTACTCCCATGCGTTACGGAGTTCGCGGCATTCCGACCTTGCTCGTGTTCAAGGGTGGGCAAGTGAAGGAACAGATCGTCGGTTACGTTCCGAAAGAGACGATTCAGAAGGCGATCGACAAACACCTCGGCTGAGTTATTTCGATCGTCATTTCGACCCAGGATTCGAGCGCCCGGTTCCAGCCGGGCGCTTAGTTTTGCCGGGAGCAAGGAGTCGGAATCCGCACTCCTTCGCGAGTTTCTCCCAGCCCCATAATTTGTAACCGGCCTTCAATGGGAAACCCAGTTGATGGGCGAGCATGCACGCTTGTCCGCGGTGATGGGCATCATGCGTAATCATGTAGGCGAACATAGCAACACCCGGAGGCCATGGGCGGGCCCAGCCATCGCGCACAAAACTTTGAACGCGGCCAGCAGGAGAGGTCAGAGCTTCTGCCAGCATCTGGGAGCAGCGCCCGGCACTCTCGGCGAGCGCCGCTCGCGCCTGCTTCTGCGTGCACCGGTTGTGGTCAAGCCTCGCAGGCAGCTTGAGGTGCGGAGCGGAGAGTCGTAGCCACTTGCAGCGAACGTTGTGAACGTGAGCGAAGATGGCGGCGATGGTGCGGCCTTTGCGGCCAGGCATCTTTGCCCGCCAAGCGCGAGAGTCGAGATGCTCCAGCAAAAGCTGGTTCATGCCATCGTTCAGGGCGTAAGCCTGCAGTATCTCCTGAGGAAAATCAAGAGCTGGCACTGCAGAAGAACGTGGCATGGATGCTCCTTGCCAGACGGAAAAGGATGGGTCAATACTTCCGCAGCACTCCGATGACTCGTCCCTGGACCTCGACGGACGCAGCGGGAACGATGATCGGCTGCATGTTGACATTTGAAGGCTGCAGGCGGATGTTGTCCCCCTCGCGATGGAAGCGCTTGAGCGTCGCATCCGATCCGCCAACCAGCGCGACCACGATATCGCCGTTGTGCGCCGTCTTCGCTTTTTCAACCAGCACGTAGTCTCCGCTCATGATGTGTTCATCCTGCATGGAATCGCCTCGGACTTCGAGTACGAACACTTCTTTGGAGCGGACAAAATCAGCCAGAGAAATCGTTTCTGGATTTTCCACGGCTTCAATGGGCTGGCCGGCCGCGATTCGTCCCAGCAGCGGCAGCACCATCGTGGTGTTTACCGACATCGCCTGCTTCAACCGGCCCTTGGGCGGGAGCAGATCGATAGAGCGGCTGCGGTTGTAGTCGCGCGTCAGCAATCCTTTTTTCTCGAGATTGGAGATATGCTTGTGCACTGTGGCCAGCGAACTCAGTCCTAGGCCCTCTCCAATTTCCTCGAACGAGGGAGAGTAGCTATGCTTCTGCACGAAATCGGAAATGAAGTCGTATACTTCCCGCTGTCTGCGTGTGATTGCCATGAGGTCATTGTAAGCGAACGAAAGGCGAAGTCAAGAAACTTTTGCCTGGTTGCCAAGTGTACCCCTTCATCACGGAGACAATAGAGAATGCGATGTCTGAGGTGAGAGCGGAGAGGTTGCAAGCAATCGTCTCAGGCGCCGTAACTTTTCGGCGCCTGCCGCAATCCAATAAGAGAATTACAAGGAGCATTTATGACAGAAAAAATTATGAAGTCCGACGAGGAATGGAAGAAGCAGTTGTCGCCGGAGCAGTACATGGTTGCCCGCAAGGCGGGTACCGAGCCTGCGTTTACTGGCAAGTACTGGAAGACCAAGGACGCTGGCACTTACGCGTGCGTATGCTGCGGACAGCCGCTCTTCACCTCAGAAACCAAGTTTGACTCGGGCACCGGTTGGCCAAGCTTCTGGAAGCCTGTCGATCAGACTGCGATTGCAGAAGAAACTGACAGCACTTATGGCATGGTGCGAACCGAGGCACGCTGCGCCCGCTGCAATGCGCATCTGGGGCACGTTTTCCCCGATGGCCCTGCCCCCACCGGCTTGCGCTATTGCATGAATTCGGCCGCGCTTGATTTGAAGAAGAACGAAGCAACCAAGAAATAGCGGGTAAGCCGATTCGTTTATGCATGACCGTGATCGTCGCGGCTGTGTTTGTTATGGCTGCGCTTGCCGCGGAATCGGCGCAAGCGCAGGCCCTACGATGGTGCTTGGTAACCGCAGATTCGTCGTAAGGGCCGCCCCTCTCAAAAGCCCGGGATTCGCGGTTGGCGAAAAATCGTTTGCATCCGGCTATCCGTGAAAAACAATGCCTCAGCCACGAATCTCTATGTTGGATCTAGCCGCGCATTCCCGTATCCGCCGAAAGGCCTCTGGCAAGGCTTTCACCAGGTCGGTCGCGACCAGCGAATGCTCGCCCATGCTTTCGCGGGCCACGTCACCGGCGAGACCATGGAGATGAACCGCGGCGATTACTGCTTCCACGATGTGTTCGGGATTTTGCGCGATCAAGCCGGCGACCATGCCGGTGAGGATGTCGCCTGTGCCTCCGGTGGCCATGCCCGGATTTCCCGTTGTGTTCACCCAAACCGTTCCGTCGGGATGCGCAATCAGCGTGCGATGTCCCTTCAGCACCACGATCAACTCGTGTTCGTGGGCGAAGGTGCGAGCGACGTTGATGCGGTCCCGCTGCACTGCGGCAACCGTATCTCCGAGCAACCGCGCCATCTCCCCGGGATGCGGCGTGATCACAATCGATCCAGCCTTCCCGTTCAGTTCTGCAGATCGCCCCTCGAAGGCGTTCAGGCCGTCGGCATCCAGAACGATAGGAATCGTGCGTTGTTTCACGGCTGAGCGCACAAACTCAGCGGTCTCGGAATTCCGCGAAATACCTGGCCCGATGGCCAGCACCGTCTTGCCTTCAGCCAGCTTGTTGATGTGGCGAAGAGCGCTGAGAGCAATGCTGCCATCCCCGGTTTCGTCGAGCGGCTCAGTCATGACTTCAGGATGAAAGCCGGCTACGATACCGAGCACAGAGCCAGCGGTAGCCACTGTGGACAGCCCCGCACCCACTCGCAGGGCTGAGATTCCCGCCATCGCAGCAGCTCCCGCCTTCCCCACGGAACCGCCAATCACGAGCACATGGCCAAAGTTCCCTTTATTCGCCGCTAGCGGCCGCGGGCCGATGAGGGGCGCGACCTCGCGGGCGGTAATCAGATTGAGTTGCAAAGAAGAAACGATGGCTTCGTCCGGCGAGCCGATCGAAGCAATGACTGTCGGCCCGTTGGTCAATCTTCCAAAAACGTGCGCCGGACGCGCTGCGGTGAAAGTAACCACGCCGTCAGCACGCGCGACCGCCCCCGTCTGTTCGCCCATTACATCGGCATCGGCGCCGGAAGAAATATCGACCGCAATCACCGGCGCCGAACTCGCATTCAGCAGCCTGATCGCCTCGGCATACAACCCGGACACAGGCGGCCTGAAACCCGTGCCCAAAATCGCATCCAGCAGAACGTCGGATTCAAACACTGCCTGTTCCCGCCTCAATTCCTCGCTGGATCGAACAATTACAGGCGCGACCGGAAGTTTTCCGAACATCTCCGCCGCATCGCCCCGCAATTCCGATGGCTCTGCCAGCAAAACAACTCGCACTTCCCTTCCCGCCGCCTTCAGTTTTCGCGCGGCCACAAATCCGTCACCACCATTGTTGCCCTTGCCGCAGATCACACCAATACGCTCCGCAGACGGATATTGGGAGACAACGAACTCGGCGACCGCCGTCCCCGCATTTTCCATGAGTGTGAGCGAAGGCACGCCAAAGCTCTGGCTGGTGGCGCGATCAATCTCGCGCATCTCGGCGGCGGTGACGATCTTCATATTGGTTGATAGTCGTCGACCAACGACCAGAAAACGACTATAAAACAAAAAGCCTTCCGCGTGCGAGCGGAAGGCTTGAAGAAACCAGCTGTCTTCAGTCAGCCCCAGGCCGACCACCCTTAGCCGCTTCCAGAGCCTGCACTCGGCTGTGCTTCTGGCTGTAGGTGAAGTACACCACCAGCCCGATCACCAGCCAGATGATCAATCGCGCCCAGTTGACCCAGCCCAGTTTGTACATCATGTATCCGTTCGAGACCACGCCGAGGATTGGGATCAAGGGTACCCAAGGCGTCCGGAAGGGACGCGCTTGACCAGGATTCGTATAGCGCAACACCATTACAGAAAGCGACACGATCACGAAAGCCAGCAAGGTGCCGATATTCACCATCCTGCCGAGATCTTCGATGGGAGTAAGGCTGCCGACAATCGCCGCGAGCAGACCTACAAGGATCGTGTTCTTCCAGGGCGTGCGGAATTTGGGATGGACTGCAGCGAAAAATTTCTTCGGCAGAAGGCCGTCATTGGCCATCGCGTACAGCACGCGCGTCTGCCCGAGCAGCATCACCAGCATTACGCTCGTCAGCCCGGCCAGAGCGCCCAGCGTAATGATGTGGGAGGCCGTGCTTAGACCCCGGTCCAGAAATGCGCGGGCTACGGGAGCTTCGATATTGATCTGTTGCCAGTGCACCATGCCAGTCAGCACGCCCGCCACGGCTATATATAAAATGGTGCAAATCGTCAGCGAAGCGATCATGCCGATGGGTAAGTCTCGTTGCGGATTCTTGGCCTCCTGGGCCGTGGTTGAAACCGCATCGAAGCCAATGTAGGCGAAGAAGATGTAGGCAGCCCCGGCTCCGATTCCCGCGAAGCCATGCGGCGCAAACGAGCTCCAGTCGGTACCCCAGTTGCTGGTGTTGATGTAGCGGGCACCCAGCCCGATCACGAATAATACGACGGAAACTTTAATCACTACGATCCCCGTGTTGAACCTCGCGCTCTCTTTGATGCCGATGGTCAGAACCGCCGTGATCACTAATGCGATCAGAAAAGCCGGCAGGTTAAACCCGATTTCATATCCAAACAAGTGTGGCGCGCCCAGCAAGTCATGCGCCCGCTGCAACAACTCGGGAGACTGCATACCAATGATCGCGGTCACCCGGTCGAGGAATGCCTGCGTGCCTGGCACCAGAGAAGAGTCTGAGGCCGATGCCATTTGGCGGGCAATGATATCCTCCGCCGTCTTCAGCGCCGTCCAGTGATCGTAGGCCAGCCAGAGCGGCATCTGAATGTGGAAGATATTCAGCAACTCAATGAAATGATTTGACCAGCCCGAAGACACCGTGCTCGCGCCCAAGGCGTATTCGAGCGTAAGATCCCAGCCGATGATCCAGGCCAGCAACTCGCCGAGGGTGGCGTAAGCGTAGGTGTAGGCGCTGCCGGCCAGCGGAATCATGGCCGCGAACTCGGCATAGCAGAGACCCGCAAATGTGCACCCCAGCCCGGACAGAACAAACGACAGTGTGAGTCCCGGACCGGCGTAGTGGGCTCCCAGCCCAACCATGACGAAAATGCCCGCGCCGATAATCGCGCCCACGCCCAGGGCCGTAAGTTGGAAAACGCCGAGGGTTCGCTTCAGGCTGTGCTCGCCGGTTTCGCGCGATTCCTCCATCAGCAGATTCAGTGGCTTGGTAGCCAGCAGGTTCGCCATCCGATTGGTTTCTCCTTCGTTGTTAAGCTGAC
>Ga0210383_10001817_pt1 | contig 19423 bp, 27 predicted proteins | sample IncBWC14OmetaG_FD_160072 | JGI IMG/M metagenome (GOLD analysis project Ga0210383, IMG submission 160072) | Forest soil microbial communities from Barre Woods Harvard Forest LTER site, Petersham, Massachusetts, United States - Inc-BW-C-14-O ...
TAGGTTGTGGGTTGTTTGGGAGGGGTTGCCAGGATAGTCGAGGAGCCGGAGGAGGAAGAGGCGTTAGTGGTGGATTTGGGTGGGATTGGGATTGGAAGGGTGGGGAGGGGCGGTTGGGATTGTTCGAGGCCTGATCCTGCGGGGCCGGGGGTGGGCTTGCGGCCCTCGCGGTAGGCTTTTGCGATGTCTGCTGCTTTCCATTTTGCATAGCGGATTTTGTCTTCGTTCTGTTGGGTGGTTTAGTGTAAGTTGGAATGCTGGAGAAGGAGACGAGGAGAGGAAACGCACGGTTTCAGATATTTCTGATTTAGGGAATACTTGGAGGACTTCGAGAAAGTTGGCGGCTGCCAGGAATTTCTTGGCAGTGGATCTGGAGATATCACAGGTACATCGGTATCTCAGATAAGAAAATGGAATAATTATGGAGGCACCTATTCCCTTGCCCCTTCCGATCCTCGTTATCGGCCATACCAAAGACACGTAGAGCAAAGTTCTCTACATAAGCGGAGCTTGCGACTTCGATATCGATCGCGTCATTTGGACCTATTTCTTTCTTCATGCGTTCGAGTGTGCTGAGGAGGGCGAAGAGGAGATCGCGAGATGGGGAATCTTTGGCTTTGAGGGAGATGCCGAATTGGGCAGCATAGTATGCGCCTGGAGATGATTATGAGATGGATGTGAACAGTGTAAGCGAGTGGCAGACGTACACCAATAGGATATGACGGGTTCTTGTGATTTGAGTTCATCTGCGCGTTGGAGATATGGAGATATTGATTTGAGCTCTGGAGATACGGGTGGCAACCCGAGTAGTTTGGGGCCGGACATGGGATAAGGTGGGTTGCAGGATTATAGCGAGATTGGAGGATATCAGGGAGAGACGAGCATGCAAGAGCCAAGATGTAGATGGATAGGAATAAGGCGCGTTTATATAAGCGAGGACTGCGGGCGGAAGGAATAGGAGTCAGACAAAGAAAGAAGGAAGAATAAGCGTGTTGATGGCAGTGCGCAGCGAGGCGTAGGAGAGGAATTGAAACGCTTGAAGACTCGTGCTGGTGGGTCAGTGCTTAGTTCGAAATGACAAAGGGACTGAAAGAGAGCACGCACGAATTGTGAAACAATTGAAGAACAATTGTAGAACGCTAGAGGTGGAGTTGCCTCGCGATGAGCTTGCGATAAGCACGCGTATGTACGAGTTGGTATTCGCATTCACATTCGTAGATCCCCCGTTGAGTTGCCAGCTATAGCTAGGCGCAGTAAGCTGGAGCAAGAACTGGAGTGGCTATAGATTGAAGTCGTGACGTCACACAAGCTCTAAGGTTGTGGTCACGGTCGACTCTAAGCCATATGTTTTCGTTGTGTCTGTGACTTCCTTCTGGAATCTCTAATGTCATATCGATACTTCATTCGCTGGCAAACCACTCACGGTAATTACTAGTAATACTACTGGAGGTCCATCCGTCACAATGTTCCGTGTCCGCCAAAAAGCAGGATAATCGCAAGATAATCGCACCTTCGCAACTCCCAACCAGCATGTTTTCGCGTGTTCTCGCGTGTCAACTCAGCCTTGATCGGTATCCGCCACGATTGTTTCTCCACGTTGTGCTGACATCACTCGGTGCCCTCTCATCCGTTTCCTAAATGACATACCCATACGTCTCCGTTCTGATTCTGAAGCCCTCGACACCTCACTTCCCTTCTTTGATCAACACCACAATCTCGGCGCGGGCCCGTAATGATTTCATCTACCTCACCCTGCAAACTCGACAATCAGCATGCTACAGAGTTTGATACACCGGCGTAGTTGGAGTGGGAGAAATAATACTTATGGTATCTCATTCTCCGTTCGCTCTAATACCTTCTGCCGAAATAAGCATGCATGGTCCTGCACAATCGCAGCCCGAGCACCAACGATCACCCACTCCTACTGCCTGTAACTGTATTGGCGTCTTTAACCGGTAAATTCCTTATCCTTGTCAATTTCGTAAAGCCCAGGCCAATTGATAATTGATTCAGGTCCTCCCTTCCAAGAAATTTGCAATTCATAGCGTTTACACGCACTGGTTCTGTACCATACCTCGTCCGCTTGACAACATCACATTCCCACTCCTTGCATCGTGCATTGGCGTCCCTCAAGTGACGCCTCCTTATCTTGGTCCCCCATGTTGTTCGGCGAAGGCAAGGGACTTCTCGGTCGCGTTCATTCGGTGTCTATACAAACGGTATCCGTGCTCTGTCACCTTAGGGAATACGACGGGCTTTTGTCATCTGAAAATAAATGTTGAGCTTCAAATTATCAATAGTTGGGCGAGATTGTACATCGGTTCTATATCATGATAATTGAATTCTTTTTTTTTTTTTGACTATCTACTTGCGCGTCAATGGCTCGGGACAGATGAGAACAATCCACCATTCCTAGGTAAAGTGTTTTTACGGTTTGGTTCACAGACCTAAGAGGAATGAATCTGTTGTTGATAACGTTCGCAGAAGTCCCGCTTGGCCCGAGTGGAGTCCAAGTCGCGAGATTGTCTTCGAGCTCGAGGCGAATGTCAATCTAGCTCGATCGGCGGGAGTAGATTCTGGATATTTGCCTCGAGGAGGACATGCATAGTTGTAGATTGGTTGTAGATCTCCCTTTGTGTCTTCAAACTTTCCGGAGGTTTCAAAGCCCTGATAATGTCACTCTGACGTCAGGTGGAGAGGGTCCGGACTAACTTGTCGATATGCTTCGGGCCTTGGGAGTCATCGGTGCATGCAAAATATGTAGTGAGTATACCTAATCTTTATTCGAGCAGGGAAACCAGTATTCTGCGAGCCATCTGTGAACGAGAAGGAGTCTAGTCTACCCCTCAGGAGGCAAAACAATCTCCGTCGTCGACTTGGGAGTCTCCACAACAGCCGCCTGCGTCCAAGACTCGGGGGAACTCACGATGAGCGAGGCCGTCGTAGTTGGGGGTGGTTCAGAGCGGGATACGGACATGGGGATGATGACGGACGGGCCTGCGGAGGGGAGTGTGGATGAACTGAATGGTGCTGGTTTGTTTGTGGCCATATTGGTGGGTATCTCGGAGTTGTGGTTGAGCGAGTTGTGGCGCGAGTTTGAGAATTCGATCTTGGGTGCTTGAAGGGCGTGGAAGTTTGTTAGGGCTTTGGATAGGTCATCCAGCTATGTATATAACAAAAGTTGGAGGCAATCAGATTTCGAAGAGTAAGCGTGGGTGTAGTAGATAAAAGGGGCTGGAAACGCACTGTGGACATGATATCATTGATCGAATCCTTCGTTCCCTCAAATTTCTCCGCCAAGTTCGCAAACTCCTCCTCCCTGGCCTTATTCTTCTCAGCCTCTTCATCACCTTCCACGCCAACTCCCTCATCCTCTCCTCCACCACCACCTGCCATACTAGTAGCTCTAGACCTCACCCCCATCCCCATCCCTTCCTCCCAACTCCGACCTGTCTTGAGGCCACCTTTCCCCTTGCCCTCCCCAGGCCTTCCCCTAATCCCCTCCATCTCCACATGCATCGTCGCAACTTTACTCTGCAGCTCCAACACACGAGAGAGATGCGTCCACAGCTCCTCGTTCTTCCTCGCCGCCTCGCTTAGGTTCGTATGCGCCTCGGGACGCAGAATCGGGTTGGGAGGGACCAGCGTCCCGAGCGACTTCCCTTCAAATGGATCATGCAGAATTTCTTCACCTGCCTTGGCTTCCGCAAAATTTGTCAAGAATGAGTGGGGCAGCCCAGCCAGTCCTGACGATGGACCGTGTCCAGCATACTCGTTCACGTTAACATTGTTACCATCCCCCGCATCGTGAGTCAGCAACCCAGGAACATCATCTCCATCAATCCTGGCTGACGTTTCCAGGTCTGGGTAGTGTCCATGGAGCTCTGCGAGTACTGCGTCGTGTGGTGTCGAGAGCGCTGCTGTTATTGATCTGCGGAGAGGTTCGATTGTTGGGTCGGCTGGGTCTACAGTGGATGATTGGAAGGGATTTGTGCCAGCTGGGGCTTCTGCGGAACGTCTGGAGGGGTCTGTGATCTTCTCGTCGTCGGGTTTGCTGGCGAACCAGGAGCCCAGCATCGCGGAGGACCTTGAGGAAGGACATGTTGGTGTTACGTCACGGGCTTTTGTCACACATGTTTCCCAGATCTTGAGCCAGATCTGCATATTCTCGGCGTTTAAAAATATTATTACGGTAGCTTACATAACAAATGGTTATCTTTTGGTGCCTCGGATTCCGTTGAACAGGACTTTGGTGAAATTCTAGGAATTGAAATTTTGTGTCGGTTGTTCAGTGTTGTGGCTGAATGTACTCGGAACTTTCGCAACAATCCTTCATGGAACGCCTCTGCAACCATCCAAGAAACATCAAAGAAACATTGGAACGGACTGAAAGTTGATTGTTGCCAATATTAATACTATACTTTCGGCGGAGTGAAGGTTCAGAAGATCGTGAACCTCCGAAGAAGCCGGTTCCGGAATAAGGGTCGGAAACGACGGAATCATGAAGGTATTGTGTCAGATACTGATGATCTTTTAGCGTTTGCGAGTCAGGTAATGATCCTATGCTGTGGTACACAGAGTATACCACGGGTCACCACCTTGCCGTGGTGACCTCGCATACGTAGGTTTCGTAAGTTGCGGATGATGTCAAGAGGTGGTAGGGATATATGTACATGTGCTTCCAGGGGATATCGAGAATCATGCGCGTCTGCATTATCACGCAGGAATAAATTCTAGAATTCTGGGACTATTTGATCTATTTGCATTCGTTATAGTTAGTTACATGATCATCGGGTTCAAGAACAGAAGACGCGACGCGTTAGCGAAGGAAAACATACGATGAGTACTTGGAGCGTTTGCGAAGTCATGGTGATTGGGTTACGATCCCATGGCGAACAGGTTGATCCTCAGGAGACTCAGGTATTTCTGTTTTCATAGTCACGTAGTATGCAGGGAGGGGGCAGGAACCTACCTAAGTGTTATCAAGGACTGACGACCTTCCTACCCCTCCTCACTCTCTTCGTCTTCATCCTTAACATCATCCAAGAGCGCCCCAAACCTACCAACACTCCCAACCCGAACCTCTTCCCCACTCTCTTCCTCATCCTCCTCCTCCTCCGCTTCCTCCCCCTCACTTTCCAAAACCTCATCCTCCCCTCCCTCCGCTTCCTCTTCCTGGTCACTGTCCTCCTCGCTTTCGTCATCCACGACCTCAACATGCGGGATCCATATCCCCGTCCCCAGCTCACCTTCCACAACCAAAGTAGTAGGATCCGTCTCAGGCGGCCAAAATGCCCATGCAACTTTCCCCTCCGCCACCGCTCTTAGAACTACATTAACACCCCCCGAAAAAAAATTAAGCAAAATCAACCGCCGGGAAACACAGAAACGCACTAGCATTCCCAGCACGATGCACATCCGGCCTCCCAGTCTTAGCGGTAACCCACCCCTTTGCATTTGCATACGCGGTAAGCACGTCCATCGCCGTCCACAGTGCCGCTTTCTCTTTCCCCGCCACAGGCCTCACCCCATTGCGCCACGTGCGCTTGTCCTGGACGGGGGGAGCCGTGAGGGCGGGGTGGGTGAGGTTGAAGATGCGCTCGAGGGGGAGGTATTGGGCAGCGTGGTGGATGCAGGAGGGAATGGCGGCGACGCGGGAGATGGGCAGGATCCCGGCGAGGACCTGAGTTATGGGTTATAGAGTGTGCGGTTGGACGTGGGTTGGAAGGAGGGGAAAATACGCACCTGCATTTCCATAGGGACAAAGTTTGGCATGACTAGGCCTGGACAGTCGACGAGGCGGACATCAGGGGTCCAGAAGAGGGTTTGGAAATGTTTCGTCTGGGGGTTTGACTGTTAGAGACAGTTGGACGAGGGAGGGGCCGACAGACCTTTCCAGGCGTCTTGGAGGCTCGAACTTTGTGTGTGCCAAATAATGCATTCAACAGTGAAGATTTACCGACGTTGGGCTGACCTGAAGACTGACCTGTTTACCATCCGTTATATCGCGGTGATCAGAATGACTCACCAATCAATCCAATTGTAAGAAACTCGGGCTCTTGGTCTTCGTGTTGGCCGTCAACAACCTCCAATTCGTCTTTCGGCCGAGGGGCGGCAGTTCCACCCACCACGGTCCCCACCTTGGTCCCTCCAGCTCTCAGAACAGCTTCCCAATTGATATCCTGTTTAACCGGTGGCTTCCATCTTTTCATCCGATCCTCATTGCCCCTGATCTTCTCCGGGGGCTGCAGCATTTCGGCATGCACTTCCCTCACGGCGTCTACCAGCCTTTCCCTGAACCCTTGGGGCAGATGCGGCTCATACTGTCTCCGACCTTGATGACCGGACCTTGCTTCCTTCTCAACATACGATTCGACTTGCACTACGCGCAGCTCAGGGTAGTGCTTGCGGAAGTAGGCTGTCCAGGCTTCGGCACGGTCATGGCCAGATATATCGACCTTGGTTAGGACGAGGATGACTTTGCGATCGGAGAGATATGCGGATAGGGAGGGTGGGAAGTGGAGGAGAGGACAACGAGAGTCGAGAAGGACGAGGATGATTTGCGAAATTTCCGTTACTCTCCATCTGCAGAGATTCAATGGCAACGAATTGAATAGAAAGCGTTTGGAACGCACAATTGTCGCCAAACCTCGAGATTGCGCTCAAAGTATGTAGGTGAACGAGGCATGGTAATTACTGGCTTCTGAATGTGTTCTTCATTCTCGCTTTCGGTCTCGCCGACGTCCTGGGACTCATCAGCTTTTTGCCATTCCTCGACAAGTTGGTCCATTTGATCCAGCCACTTCTTAAACAAGCCTTCCTCGTTCTTCTCCACTTCCTTCTTCGTCATGTCGAACCGCCATTTTGGTCTCCGCGGACAGGACAAGTGTACCGCCTTGGAATCCGTTCCGTGATCGGAGACATCAATGAAAACGGCAGCATCATGTGGCAGTGGTCGAGGAAATGTTAGGTTTGACGCCAAAGACCTGGTCACTTCAAGAAATCTGGGTGGTAGTGTGATGAAAGCTGACTGCAGTCGCCTCGAGGAGTTTACAGCAGCGGAGGGGTTTGTGGCAGAGCCGAGGAGTTGACCAGCAGGCCCGATCCTTAGAGATTTGTGTTTACGATGGTGAATAGGCTTCTTAGGGTCCGGTGGTGGAAGGTCACCACGTTTTACTGCGCGCTTGAGCTGTATGTCAGCTTTTTTTTTTCTGGTTGAAGTTGGTTTACGACGGGGAGGCATTTGGCACTGGGAGTGCCAGGGAGACCGTGGGGATAGATGATTATCGTTACATAATATGAATACTCATATGTGTCATTGAGAATTTGTCAAACATTATTGATGTAATTTCCTTTCTGGGATTGTGACAGGGATCTGCTTATTGATGTCTCGTCAATTCTGCTTACCGACTTACATTCTCATATGCATGTGCAAAATGATCAATTCCTATAAAAACCGAGGCAGGGCCAGTCGCTATTCACACTCAACTTCTTCACCCGTTCCCTTCGACATCAATAATGTCCGACAAAAAGAACGACGACAGGAAGAACATTGTCGTAGTCGGTGGAGGCAGCGGCGCTCTCGCTGCTCGTGATATCTCTGCTAAACTCGACGCGTCAAAATACAATCTCATCCTCATAAATCCTCGTCCATACCGCATTCTACTCCCAGCCACAGCTCGCTTGACCACATCCGATACGGACCATCTGGAAGATACCGCATTCGTTCCGTTCGACAAGACCTTTCACAATGGAAAGGGCACTTTCCTCCTTGGAAAGGTCGTAGCCATTGAAGCACAGAAGAAGGGTGGCTCTGTCGTCCTCGAGAGCGGCGAGAAAGTGCCATATGAAGTCTTGGTGTTGGCTCCCGGTGCCGTTTGGGGTGGACCCCTAGCTTTCCCCGATGACAGCGAGAAAGTCACGTCTTTCCTCCATGAAGGCCGATCCAGGCTCAAAAATGCCAACGACATTGTCCTGGTTGGTGGAGGCGCTGTAGGGATTGGTAGGTGACAGTGATACACAAGCAGTTGACGTCCACTGACTATTCTCCGTTTCAGAGTTTGCCGGCGAAATCAAGGATGTATATCCTGTATGTTCTTGCTCTTCAAACGCTCTCTGCAGTTCTCAGATGCTGTCCCTTCTCTAGAACAAGAATGTTACCATCGTTCAGGGAGATGATTTGCTTCTCAACAAAACATACCCAGCAAAGTTCCGCAAAGCGCTCGAGACTCGTCTCCGTAAACGCGGTGTAAACATTGTTTTCAACGACTACGTCGACGACATTCCTGAAGCTGGTCCCAGTGTCAAAACTCGCAAAGGCAAATCTCTGAAAGCGGACCTCGTCGTAAGTCACGCATTCCCCTTATTTATTCTCCATCTGATCACCTTCCACCAATCACAGCTTAACACCAGAGGTCCTCGCCCCAATACCGAATTTATTTCATCGTCGCTTTCTGGCGCTGTAACCGACCGCGGTTTGGTCAAAGTCAAGCCCACTCTACAACTAACGGCCTACCCCGACATCTTCGCCGTCGGAGATGTGTTGGACATTGCTGAGGAGAAGCAAGTGGCCAAGGCGCAAACTCATGCTGCCATTGTCGCCGCCAATGTGCTCAGCTACCTCGCAGGCGGGTCATTGAAGCCATACAAGGGTAGTATGGAGATGATTGTCGTCACTATTGGGAAGGTATGCTTGTCTTGCTTCGTCACAATCTTGGAACTTGTTGACATTTCTATTTCATGACAGGGCGGAGGCGTCGGTTACTTTGCTGTCCTTTGGGGGATCACGCTTGGCGATTGGTTTGCAAGGATGATCAAGTCGAAGACACTGATGATTCCTATGATGCGGGCAGGCAATGGTTATTGAACGACGATGCATTAGTTACCTTAGGCTCAAACTGTAAATATATACTTAGCGAATCTTCCTCTAATTCATGATGCATGACGTCCCACTTGGGCAGTTGCATATATGCTGAGATGATATTACCCCTTTTACCCTGGTCCATCAGATTCTGGACACTTTCTTTGTACATAACCTCGTGTCGCCTTTGTCCCGATCGTACACCATGGTATGATCTGTCATTGATCTCTCACGACTCTACACATGAAACCACTCGGGTCTTTTCCCCTCCAAAGCACTACGACTTTGTCGTCGTCCTTTGACGGCAAGAGGCTGCCGCGACTCAAGGAGAGCCAGTTTTTGCTCAAGCACGGTCAACGCCACCATAGTTACGATCCCGAAAAGGCTCCGTACCCATTATCTTATGACCGACATGTGCTTGAGCTGTATGTTTACCTTTCGGATCTCTGACGAGTTGCGACGACGAATACGATGATTGCTTCAGGGAATCCTTGGATAATAGACTCGTCAAGCATCTCAGGGGGTCAATGTCCTTTGTTAATTTCAAGGACGGGCCTCCGGAGCATTCATTAGACCTCGGATGTGGGGTACGTGGATTTAATCCCCAAGCCCTCGGTCTTGTGTTTAAGATTCAATGGGCGTATTGGCCTTGTGAAAACAGACTGGGACTTGGGTGCTCGACGCCGCCCAAGAGTGGCCCAAGTGTGAATTCGTAGGTCTTCGTCATTTCTTGGAGCGAGACCAGTTGGTTTCTAACATGTATGATGCGAAAGGTCGGCTTTGACTTGGTGAATATACAAATACCATTGAAACTAGTGGATTCTTCCGTAGCGGAAAGGATATCATGGGTACACGGTAATTTGTATGTGCTCTATTTCTGGGTTGGGTAATCTGGTAACTTATAGCCCCCGTTTGCAGTCTTACAACCAAACTCCCTTTTGAAGAGGATGAATTCGACCATGTTCATATACATTCGATCGCTCGAGGCGTTCCAGAAAATAAGGTAGTCTCTTGGCATTGTGTGATCTCCAGGCACGATTTGGCTTACCACCATCTCGCCAGTGGGGTGTCCTGTTCGATGTTGGTGATCTCATTTGGAGCATGTATCGAAAAACTCACGATTTCCGAAGGAAATCAACCGTATACTTCGGCCAGGGGGCGCGGTGGAGATTGCCGAGGATGGTACGCGCGCCAGCTTTCATGAAAGGTTCTAGTTAGTCTGACGTCCCAAAGACATTATCTTTCCCCTTCTACCTCGGTGGTTCACGGCTCCACTTCGTGTCCGACCTCGACGGACAACATCTGTACACTTTCCCGATGGAACTCAACGATCGGCATACCCCCCTTCCCCATCTACCCCACCAGACACCGTTCCCCCTCACGACCATGCATTATTGGAATCGCTCTATAAATCTGTATTCGAACATCGTTTCATCAACCTCAAGCCCACAGGTAAGTTTAACAGGCGGATGCATCGTTAGGTTGACCTCGAGCGATTTCCCCTTGCAGCTGTATTGCCCAGCTACTTTACGACAATCTTTCGACAAGTAACATTAGGTCCTGTCCTCAATTTCCCTATGCCCCCTCTCCCCCCTCTGCAACCCCTGCCTCCACAAATCATCACTACATATACTATTGACCCAAATTCAGACACTTTGGATCCGAGAGTGTCAACCGTGTTTACACCTCGACCTACGTCAATGTCATTTTCATCCTCTATCTCAGCCTCCACCACCTCAACCGCCGATTCCAACTTCGCGTCCATCTTCAGTGTACGGGCCCAGAACATTTCTACTTCTTTCTCTTCATACGAAATGCCAAATCCCGCCGCTGCAGATCATGCAATCAATGGAGAGGATCATTCACTCGTCAAAGACGCTCCGACTGTTCCTTTCCAGCGCTTCGTTCTCGAAAATTCTCTCGCTGAGAGCATGTCGAGCGTTTCTACGTCTGCACAAGCTCTAGCTCCCATAGATCAGCTCTCAGCTCTCAACGAGCGGTCACTAGCCATGCATTTGTACCGATCGTACCAGAATGTGTTGGCTTGCCAGGAGGCTATGTGGGAGGAGTTGAAGTATCGGATACGAAATAGGAAGGATGAGTTGAAGCGGTATGGGTGGGATGATGATGAGGAGCTGGAAGAATTGCAGAGCCGCAAAAAGTTTGAGCGACTTATTGAACGTTACCGGGGGTGAGTACCCTGATGTAGTATTTCCCGTTCGTCTCTGTTCTGACGGTGCAGAAAATTTGTGCAGAGACATGCAGGCTCGGGTATCTCTCTGGTGTTCGTTGTCCGGTATTGGGTGGCCGTTTCCTCCGCGGGAGCCGCTATCGAAGGCAGAACTTATCGAAGAAGAGAGAATACGCGATGGGATGATGGAGGCTCGCAAATTTGCAACCGCAGAAGATCTACAAACACCTTGTCGAGCAGTGAGAGTTCTTGTTGGGTACAAAAGTGACGAGGAAGGGGTTTTATAATAATTGGCATGTCTGTCTCGTCTTGTTTTGTTCAAGGACTCACAACCAGTAGACACTTGTGGTTTGTATTTTAACGTTACTGTACCCTTGTACGCAACTTGTACGATCAGAGGAACTTGGATTCTTGACGTTGATGAAAGGTTTCCTTTTCGGGTCATTGTGATTTATTTGATCGCATTTTTTTTCTACTCTGCACCGTAACACGATCCACAAGGCCAGCATAAGCGTGCTAGTCTCCCATGGCGGCTTCCACCTCGCGCCAGCCTCATAATATTCCCCTACCCCCCAGTCCAGCGGCGCCGGTCACATCAAATAAATCTGCATCCAAGAAGAGTAAAGGGAAAGGGAAGGAGCAAACTGGTCTGAAGAGACGCGTTGGGCAAGTCTCTACGGGGTCAAAGCCTTTGGATAACTTTGAAACAGAATCAACGTGGAATTGGACACCTATTACAGATTCATCTGCGAGTAAATTTCCGCCAATTTTCACAAAGGATGGATGGTATGTTCAGCTCTAAATCTTTGCACCTTTTCCACCAATGATCTCTAAATGTAGTTATTTCTTCTCCCTTGTCGGCTCATCCGTCAAGATTTACTCTGTTGCTACTGGGCAAGTTGTCTCGACTCTTTCCGCCCCTCGGCCTGCTGGTAACGAGGCACCCTCGGACCTGCTCACTTCCGCTACTCTGAATCCGCACAATGCCTTCCAATTGATTACCGGTTCTTTAAATGGATGCCTCATGGTGTGGGATTTCTTGGACGCAATGCTGTTGCAAATTATCGATATTGCGCAACCCATCTATCACATTTGTGTACATGATAGGTTCAAGGACTCGGTGTTCGTAGGTGCATCGCGCCCCGGTAAAAGCCAAACTTCCACTGGTATGTTCATTCTCGTTTCTGACTCAGTTTCAACCTGACTTAGAATTCGATCTTAAATAGATGACAACGCCGTCGTTCTACGTGTTTCTCTTAAACCTACCACTGCATCTGCTCAGTCTCGTGTCCAAAAATCATCGGAAATCTCTCCGATAGGCAAAACCCGCTCTCCCACTGGTCTGGCCTTTTCGCCTAGTGGGGCTTGGCTCGTCGCTGTCGCGGGCCACAAAGCATATGTTGCAATGACATCGTCCTTCAAGACCGGTTTCACAAAGTATGTCTCTCCAGAACGACTGACATGTCTGGCTTTTCACCCTTCGGAGGAATATTTTGCTACGGGAGATGACAAGGGCAATATCCGCCTGTGGTATTGTCTTAATGAGCATATAGCGATGAAAGCAGTTGGTGTAGAGAAGAAGGCGCAGACGACCACATTGCACTGGCACGCTCACGCTGTGTCGTCAATTGCCTTCACCTCAAATGGTGCATATTTGCTGAGTGGAGGGGAAGAATCTGTACTCGTACTATGGCAATTGCACACGGGAAAGAAGGAGTTTGTCCCCCGAGTTGGCTCCCCAATAAAGACTCTTGCCTTATCGAAGGTGGGAGACAATGAAGAGGAGTACTTGCTCGGCCTCGCAGATGCAACATATGTGTTCGTCAGCGCCGGCGCACTCAAAATATCGAGAAGCTATACTCGAATAAAACTCGGTTCGTGCTTACAGCACTCACATTCTATGCTCTTATAGTATTGACAAATCATCCGTAGACCCTGCGACACCGCATGTCCGGCCATCGACTTCTGCGTCTGCTCCTCTTGCAGTCCACACTCTCACATCAACCCTCATCCTCCCTTCGTCGCATCCCTCATCACTCCAAACATACTCCCCTTCATCCTCCAAACTTATTTCTGAGCTAGAGGTTTCTCCTTCCAATAGAGTTTCTCGCCGGGATGACAAGCCAATAGAGCCTTCAAAAGTCGAGCGAGTCGCTGTCGCATCCTCTGGGGAGTGGATGGCGTCGATAGACAGCAGGGAGGGAGATGATGCCTTCCGAGGTGAAATTTACCTCAAAATTTGGTGGTGGGATCGCAAGGCTGGATATTGGATATTGAACACCAGAATTGATCGACCTCATGGATTGAAGAAAGTCACCGCTGTCTCCTTTAGCCCTGTGGCGAAGGACCACCAGTCGTTGCATCTGGTGACAACGGGGCACGATGGAAATGTGAAATCATGGAGAATACGGACAACGAAGCATAAGGCGGGGAATTCAGAAGGTTTGCCCCTCCTCTGCAAACACTGGAGTGACGATTGAACGATTGCTACAGAATTCTGGGTTGCCCGATCAACTTTCGGCTTTCGCTCGAAAATTCCTACTCATGCGTCTTGGTCACCGGATGGCTCTCTACTGGCAATAACGCTAGGGCCTTACGTTACAGTATACGATCCCATTACAAATATCCTTCGTCAAACTTTGACATCACCCGAGTGCAAGGTTGCCACCTCTGCTCATTTCGTTGGCAAGGGAGGTCGGTTTTTGGCGGTTGTCGGAGTCAAGGATCTTGTTCTCTGGGACCTTGTAGCGCAGTGTGGTATGTTTCAATTCGTATTCCGCCTCGAATTTTGCTCATCTACTGCCATAGTCCGATGGCATTACAAGAGCTCTTGGGAACTAGATACTGTGGTGTCCCATACGGTGGCCGACATATTTGCTCTGTTTCATCGTCCGTCCTCTCCGACTAATGAATGGCGGCAAACTAGGATAAGTTTATTCCATACTTCGTCTTCTATTCCCTCCAGCCTACATTCCGTTCCATTTGGTCTCCGGAACGTTGTCTGGTATTCCACATCCTCAACATCGGAATCGTCGTCCTTCAGTCTCGTTGGTATTACTCATGCTTGGAGCGTTGTTCTCCTCGGTGACAGTGTTCGGTTACCCGAGGAAGAAGGTTCTACAGCGAGAGAAATCGTTGCAGACTCTACTCTGCAGAAACGAACACTATTTCAAGATATTTTCGGCAAGTCTGCTTTTTCCGACTTCTCGAATGAACAGTCGTCGTCCAAACCGCGAACAACGACAACTCGTCCGTGGTCTGGCAGAGAAGCCGCGAGTATATTTGACGGGCCTGCATATCTTGTGCCACCGCTAGAAAGTCTGTTCGAACCACTCATAAACAGCTTCTTGAAGACAAGACCTGAAGACACGAATACTACTGTTGGAGGTAATGCGGAGGTTGAAGACGGGGACGCCGACATGGAAGAGGAAGGCGGCGATCGAGTCGTCAGCAGAACCCAACCAAAACGGGTGGTCGATCGGGATGAAATCGATTCGTTCGTTGACCTTTTTAAGATGCACACCGTTCAATGTATGTCTACTTCGACTGTTAATCGTACAATTTTCTGATCTTAGCTCACCCTCAGCTAAACTGCCCCCACCATTATTCAACATTGCTAGTAAAACGAATGGTACATCACAAAGCCAGGCCAATGGCTCTGCTCGCCACTCTGCGTCCCCCTTCGTTGTTGCCCAAAAACAAAACAGCATTTTAGGGAGACCAAAAGACTCAACGCCGAATCAGTCGCTCGCCACCGTCACACCCTCTTCTACGGCATCGTCGCCCTCGACAACGACGAGGATTGTCAATGGTAAAAAACGGAAGAAATCAATGGTTTAAGTGCCAAAATGATATTCGTATTCAACATGTTTCTAGTTTGTGCATCATTTTACATTACTCTCAGCATCATTCAGCACGTCATTTATCCACGTCACATTTTTAGCTTTGCTCAATCTCTACACCACACACTCAGGCTATTGCTGCAACATGTTTTCTATCTTGCATAATCCACCTTAACAACAATGAGTGTACTTCGTCAATCGGAGCACAGTATTTGAGATTGTTTCATTCTGTAAGAGCTACAAATCGAGAATCGTGAAGGTATGTATAGGGCTATATTCTAGTAGGTGTTTGTTCGTAAAATTGTAGACACGGCATTCTGCAGCTCGATCATCCAACCTTACTTCGAATGCTTAAAACCTAACAGCAACGAAGCGCCGAAGATCACGTCCTGAGAGGGTTTATGTCGAGCTGTGTTGTATGATGATGAAATTTCTCCCGATGTTGCGAGGGACAGGAGCGACAGGGCCGACTCGGCGGGATGTCCTGCATGATTATTAATGAGCGTGAAGGAATAGAAGTTGTTGGTGTTCGGAAGGTGGAGGTGTTGCCCAGAGTAAGTCGTATTATCTTGGTCGTGAACTTTAGGTTCCTGTTCTTGTGAATTTTCTGTCACGTTCTGGTGCGAATACTTGTCCTCTAACTTAAAGAATATTTCGTCTCCCTCGGACATTCCTGTATCCACTCTCCTGCGATTGGTTTGTTGCTCGCACGCCCATTCGAGCATCCGCTTCTTCCCGTGTCCGTTGCTACGTCCGTTCCCGTTTTCGATTCCGCTTCCACTTCCAGGTTGGTTTTTCATACCGACAAAGGCTATTTGTTCAAGATTGGGGGAGGTATTGGGAGACATGGTGGGTGGAGACGACGACAGCCGTTTGTAGAGTTCGCGATATTGAGCTTGAAGGGCAAAATCCCCTTTTCCAGTGGTTGTGTCCCGACTAAAGTCGAACGGCGAATTGTGAGAGCGACGGGTTGATGGATTAATCGCAGAGCGGTTGTCCTTGGCATTGGGTATCGGAATAAATGGGACGCGGGATGTAGGATTTCGCTTAGACTGGACTGGTGGTTTTGAGAGATTGATAACTTTGAGGGGAGACGACAATGAAATTGTTTCTTCATCAAGTAGAGAGTTTTCCACGCCGAGCTTTTCCTGGACTTTGGTGGGCAATGAGGTAGATAGTATAGTCGTGGTCGAACTGAAGGATGTAGATGTACCGATATTCGAGGCACCTGTCATAGAAGTGTGCGACTTCTTGAGAGCCTGTCGCTTATTCTGGAACCAATATGTAATACTGTTCGCACGACTATACTTTCCGAGGATCGTCACATCGGAATTATGCCATGCATTTCGTGGGGATTAGCTCACATTCCAGTCTTGTTCGCAAGAGCGTGTTTTTCTTCTACCGTCGGGTGCGCAGTTTGTTTGAATAAAGCCTTCAAATGTGTGATCTGTTCATCTGTAAGACGTTGGCGCTTGGCAGGAGGGCGAGCGTAAGGTAGTTCTGGGTAGGATTTGTGCTGTTGGTCAGGAAATGTGAATTGCGAATGGTATTGCCTACTTGTTGGTTTCGATTGAAGGCTTGAAGGTGGGGGAATAGATTTGGGACGAACTGGTGCTGAACGAGTGGAGCGGGCGGGCGGAAGCATAATGTGAATGTGATTGAATAGTGGCTGTTGCAGCGCGGCCTGTCGCTGGAAAGCTCTCAGAGAATGAGTGATGAGGACTTGAACTTCAAGTTGAAGCTTGCTAGTGGACGCGTTATTTGGTAATGACCAAACAACACAACATCAGTCGCGATCGACGAAGTATAAGCGTAGGATATCAGTATATACGTATTTACTGAATGGACAAATGAGGGTGGATGTGCTGAATTTACCGATATGTCAGGTCAACACAATTGCGTTACTATAGAAGACACATGCCGAATAGACAATAAATAATCCGATCTTACAGCTAGTCTAAAGCACCAGTTAAAACCTGCCCTCCAATCACCGGCGACCCATAAAACCCAGTAAAAGCATAGCTGCCTCTACATCCTCGAACGCAACATCCTCGGAGTTCTGAGAACCACTCCACGTCTCCAAAGAAGTAGTACATCCTTTGCTCCAAGGAGTTGAAATGTCAGGAGAGAGATTAATGCTGGCATCTGGGGTGACAGCCTCCTCCATCTCCACGTCGGTGTCCGAGCTATCCCCTCCCTCGTGCAAGTCACTCAGATCCAGACCGAGTTCATGGACACAGTCTGTGTCTCTCTTGGTTGAAGACCTCGCCTTCACGCAGGCCCATTCAAGCGATCTCATGGTCTTGGAGCGTTCCGGTAGAAAGGAAAGTCGTGCGCGGTCAACTTCAGGAGATCCAAGAGATGCGATAGGAGAGGAAGGCATGCGTTCCCACAACTCTGACTTGTCGATATTGCACGAGAAAGGTTTTCGCATGTTCGCAATTCGAGGTGTATGAGGGTGCAAATGAGGACGGGTCGCTAGACATCCGGAAGGTCGTTCGCTAAGCTTGGCAATGTCGTCTAACGAAATCATTGTGCGTCGAGGTTGAAGAGTGCTAGAGGGATGCGAGGAAATGGAGCGGAAGAATTCGTGATGCAGCATGTGTCTTTTGGCAAGGGCATTTTCTTTCCTCGCATTTTTCTTGGTCATTTTACGCTTATTCTGGAACCAGATAGTCACATATTTTAACTCCCTAGTTGCCACAATTATGTTAATTCAAATGTTCAGTGAGCCAATAGCTCACATGCACAATTCGTTCGCAAGGGCCCGCCTTTCATCTCTCGAAGGATGGGACTTAGCTAAAAACACACACTCGAGTGCCTGCTGCCGCGAGGGGGAAAATTGTCGCCTGTGGTGTATATATACTGAATTCGTGGGGTTGGTTAGGCTGGACTCGGAGGAAGTTATGTTGGATAAACAGGAAGAGGCTGAGGAAGTTCGTCTAAGCCATAGCATTATTAGACGTCGTAGAAAGGATACGTGACGGTATAAACAAGACTGAGAATGAACGAAAGGCGTGAGGAGTGCTCCGAGTCGAGAATATTATTTTGAAAAATTAGTGTTCAACGTTCAAAGTAAAAACAAACGCGTCGCACGTGACCTAAAAGTCAGTTGATTATCTCATAATATTAATTAATGCACACACCTCACAAATGCATAAATCCACATAAATCTAACATAAATCCAACATATACCCCATATTGCATAGGGTTGGGCAGATTCAAGATGTCACTTTCCCAGCCAAATTGCCATATCATAATGTATAAATCTCATACTGCATTGACTTGAGGACTGTCCCGATGCTATACGTTATGAGCTAATCAACTGTACTAGCTAGTGGCGGGACACTCTGATTAAACGAGCTAAGTACCCATCCGCCAAGTACTACCAGCCTGAAATATCCATATCCACCACGTACTTTGCACATCCCGGCAATTAGATCGAGCACCTCGTACCGTCTACCTTCAATATTTCCACGCCATACCCTCTCGCTATCGCAGGACCTCATCTTCCTCCGGCGTTTTCGTTCCATGCTCCACGATGTAAAGGTCGCAGAGCACGCGTAGAGTAGTGTGTTGTTCACGAGCCATTTTATTTGCCATATCCTTTGTAATGTAGATTTTTCGTAGTGGAGCACCGATGTTTTTCCGGGCTCTCCCCCATGTTGCAATCAGATCGGGATCGACTGCTTGACATTCAAGGATATCGAGTTTTGGACAGAGGATTTGCCGAGAATAGGTCGCGGGGGCCGAGTGATTATGTGTAGGAGTAAAAGGAGTGTCAAGGTCGTATTGCCGAGGGTTGTGGAGGAAAGTCTCGAGGAGGTCTCGTTTGACATTGGCGATTCTGAGATAACTAAGGAGAGGCATGGACTCCAACCACTTCACCATCGTTCTCTTACCCCTGGGGGAATTGACGACTTCAACCGAATAGATCGTCAACAGCCTCACTTCTGGGAAGTGTGACGTTATGAGAGCGAACATGGGGGAATAATCCTCCCCAGTCATATTCATCATCGCGAAGTCACGAACGTGTAGGGCCGATAGTTGTGAAAAGACGTACATGCCATATTGAAGACTCCAGTCACCGACCACCAAAGTTCTAAGGTGGGGAAGCTTGACAGGTTCGAGACCATTTGCTTCTTCTGGCTCCCATATAGGACCCGCTCCATCCAAAGAGAGCTTTTGAAGTCTGGGACAGCCTTTCAGGATATTACGAAAATGCAGCAACCTTGGTGATAACTCGAGCGGAATTCGTCGAATATCAATTGTCGTCAGGTTGGTGAGAATGGATTTGTGCCAGTCGACGTGGACGCCGTTGACGCAGAAGTAGGTCAGTGCAGCAGGGGCACCACCGAACAGGGCCATGGGGATACGGTGCGAATTGGGTTCGTAGCCTGGTCCGATCCAAACATACGGTGTGCCAACACGATGGAGCTCGAAACGCTCAATCGACAAAGGAATCCTGTCGTTGCCAGCTTTTCGAAGCTTGTCGAGGACTGTCAACGCCGGTGGCCAGTTATCAACGAC
>Ga0210383_10001819_pt1 | contig 19416 bp, 17 predicted proteins | sample IncBWC14OmetaG_FD_160072 | JGI IMG/M metagenome (GOLD analysis project Ga0210383, IMG submission 160072) | Forest soil microbial communities from Barre Woods Harvard Forest LTER site, Petersham, Massachusetts, United States - Inc-BW-C-14-O ...
CGGGTCGGCGGTGCCGACGGAGCTGCCGCACGCATGGGGCTGAATCGCACAACGCTTCTGTCACGCATGAAGAAATTCGGCATCGACCCCGGTCAGTACGCTTAACCGAATTCCCAAGCGAGCCTGCTGGCGACTTGCGACCCTTCCTGCACACTCCGCTCGCTTTCCGGCCAGGCTTTACCACCCGACCTTCAGCTTTTGCATGCATCTCACCCCCGAGGGAGACGCTGGAGTCAGAAACGCCTTCGACAATTTCAACACTCGACAACAAATCTGATAACCAGCCTTGCAATCCTTGCACTTAGATTGCTGTAGGTTTGGCAAGCTCCTTGCCTGTATCTGAGCGTTACAGAAAGGACCCATGCTGAAGATCTCGATCATCGAAGGCCACATTCGACGGCGGTTGACTGTGGAGGGCAAGCTAGTCGGGCCCTGGGTGGCCGAGCTGAGGGGCGCGTGCGAAAAGGCGAATACCGACCTTTTCGGCCGCCAGCTCATTATCGATATGAAGCACCTAACGGCAATCAGTCAAGAAGGCGAGAACGTGTTGTTTGAATTGATTCAGAAAGGGGTCAAATTTCGCTGCCGGGGTGTCTTCGCGAAACACGTCTTGAAACAGGTCGCCCGTCGCGCAAACGGCGACTCTCGGAGTGCGGAGAAATGAGGGAGCACAACAGTAATCACGTTCGGAGACACGAACCACCTCCATACGCGACCCGCGAGGACTTTATCAAGGTTTTTCACGATATTACAAATGGACTTTACCAGCTTTCGTTTTTGCTTACCGGAGACCGCGAAAAGGCAGAAAAGTGCTTCGTAGCCGGCATTGAGGATTGCGTTAAAGAGAACCGCGTGTTTCGGCAATGGGCACTTTCCTGGGCGAAGCGCATTGTCGTCGAAAACGCGATTCGGGAGCTGAAGCCGCGGCCGAGCCTCCCTAGCTCTTCTCCGTCCCCGACTGTTTTCTCGCACAGTAAGTCAATCGGTTCAGGTGGGCATTTCGACGTGGAAACACTATCAAGGCTCGGAGATTTCGAGCGGTTCGTTTTCGTGATGTCGGTTCTTGAGAATTATTCAAACTACGAATGCGCGCTCCTTCTCGGTTGCTCGGTCTTGGAGATCCGCCAAGGTTGGCTCCATGCCCTTGAAGAGTTGGCCAGCTCAGGCAGGCCGTTTCTTTCGCGCCGTAGCTTTGGATTTATGGGCTTGAAAGAGATCACCTAGGGGTACTGTGAAGCCTGAGGCAGCACTTGCGGAAAAACAGCTGAGAAGTTGATGCAGCACGCGGTCAAGCCACGATCTCTCACTCTCTCCAAGAACTAACCGGGAACAAAATGCAAAGCCCAATGCACTAACAAAATCGTCTTATGCTGACAAACCCCGAGCCCGATCGGAATATCGAAGAGCTGAATGATAACGAAATTTATGCTGCGATTCGCTACCTTGATCTGGGCCTAAGAAGCTCAAGTATGCAGAGCAACGATACTGCCGAAACCAAAAGAAATGACGATAGCGGCGTCGTGATCTGTGTCTGTTTATACGTCGCATTGTTAGGGTGCCTAGCCGTATTCTGGCTGTACATCCGATGATGCTGGTTTTTGACAAGTGGTATTTCGGATTTCATCAACGAAGCCGCCCCTGCTGATGCCATCCGACATAATCTTCAAGACCCCAGTACGTTGACTCCGACCTATGCACTTCGTCCTTCTGAGCCATACATTTCAGTTCCTCACTCTTCGTTGGTTCATGGTTCTACTCGAAGTTCATGTCTGTCGGCGCATCTCAACACGGTCGACACTCATTCAACCTCCCGAAGTACCGCCCCCTGTTTCCCTTTAGATTTAATCTGTTAGTCGTACACCACATTTGGCACGAGCCGTGCTTTATCTCAGCGTGACGGGAACTGAAATTCCAGTCGGAGTTAAGAGATATGGCATATGCACAAGGTCTTTCATTAACGTCCAGAGCATTTCGCTCTGTTCCATTCGTTGAATTGCGACAATCGCTCCCCAGTCGGATCGAGATCATCTCGCCGTTCGTTGATCAACTCATGCATTTCATTGCGAGATTCCGAACCCCGGACCGGAGCGAACTGGACATTGAGACGGCGCTCTATGAGGCACTGGCAAATGCCGTCCTGCACGGCAACCAGGAGGACACTCGCAAGCGCGTCTGGGTCGCGTGCCGGTGCACATCGGACGGTGAGGTCTCACTTACTGTTCAAGACGAGGGACAAGGATTCGACACGGCCACGGTGCTGGACCCGACAACTCCGGAGAATCGGCTGCTCGTGCACGGGCGCGGGATCTATCTGATGAAAGCGCTAATGGACGAGGTTTGTTTCGAGCAGGGCGGCTCCGCGGTATTCATGCGCAAAGCACCCAACGCGAAGCTGAGCGCAGCAGCGTAACACCGATAAACCGCCATTCTCTCGATCTTGCATTTCACGAGCGACGCGCTGAGTGGCTTGGCTCAACGTCGCTTGCCTTCGATCGAACTCAAGCAGCGACGTAGCGAGACCCTGGTACCTCGAACTTGTCCCGCTTGCTGCGCTCTTCTCAAGGGCTTGAAACCGATATGCCCGCAGGCCATCGGATGGTGGTCCGGGTTGTCAATGGTTGGCGTACTTTCAACAGTTTCAACATTCACTACGTTGCCCGTTCGGGTCATGCCCCCCTTCATTCACGTTTGAACTGTCGGAATTGTTTCGACACTCTCGACGGGCAACACTGCGGCTTTCCATCCGGTCCTGCAATTTCACGCTTTTAGAAACGCACAGGTTTGGCATTCGCATTGCCTTATTGCATGGCGGATGTGGGGCACAGATCACTACGACTTACGCCATTGAGCAGCCACAGCAACAAGAGATTCAGCGGCTGGCCAGTCGCCTGATTGAGGGTGGAATACCAGATGAGACAAATATTCATAGATCTATTTGCCGCAGTTTTGTTAGTGAGTGCCCTGGGTTGCAGCGACGGTAAGGTGAGGGCCGCTGCTCCGCTCCCGCTACCGGCAGTCGAGGTCGCACCCGTCATTCAAAAGGATGTTGCGGTTAAAGGCGAGTGGGTCGGGACGCTCGAAGGGTACGTAAATGCGCAGATTCAGCCTCAGGTGAGCGGATACCTGATTCGTCAGGATTATCACGAAGGCGCATTCGTCAAAAAGGGTCAACTCCTGTTTCAGATCGATCCCCGGCCATTCCAAGCAGTGCTGGATCAAGCCAAAGGACAGCTGGCGCAGGCCGAGGCGCAGATGGCTAACGCTGAGCTCAACGTGAAGCGCGATATTCCCGAAGCGGAAGCTCATGCCATTCCGCAAAGTCAGTTGGATACCGACACGCAGGCGCTTCGTGGGGCGAAAGCGGCAGTCGAAGCCGACGAGGCGGCAGTTGAGCAGGCCAACATAAATCTTGGCTATACCAAAGTTGTTTCGCTGATCGACGGGATTGCGGGCATCACCACCGTGCAGGTGGGCAACCTGGTCGGGCAGTCTACGGTGCTCACCGCGGTTTCGCAGGTAAGTCCGATCAAAGTTTATTTCCCCATCAGCGAACAGGAATACCTGCGCATGGCGGATGGCGGCGGTCCGGGGAGTGTGGACTTTCTGACGCATGCCTCACGAATCCCATTACAGTTAACTTTGGCCGACGGGAGTGCCTACCCGCATCCCGGCAGAATCATCTTCGCGGACCGCCAGGTAAACACTCAGACGGGAACCATCCAGATCGTGGGCGAGTTTCCCAACTCCAAGAATCTGTTGCGACCGGGCCAGTATGCACGTATCCAAACGCCCATCGGAAACATCTCGGGAGCGCTCCTGGTGCCGCAGGCGGCAGTGAATCAGCAGCAGGGAATCTATCAGGTCACTGTCGTCGGGACCGATAACCGTGTGCAGCTCCGTACGGTGCAGGTCGGACCGAGAGAGGGAACGCTCTGGGTGATCACATCCGGGCTGAAGCCGGGAGAACGCGTCGTGGCGGTTGGTGCGGAGAAGGCCAAAGAAGGCGAACTTGTGAATCCCACGCCGTACAAAGAAACGGAGGAGCGCTAGTCATGGCGAACTTTTTCATTCGGCGGCCCATCGTCGCGATCGTGATTGCACTTCTTACCGTTATCGTCGGCGCGCTTAGCATCGCAACTCTGCCGGTAGCGCAGTTTCCCAACATTGCCCCGCCTGAGATCCGGTTGCAAGCCACCTACCCCGGTGCAGACGCGCAGACCCTTGAGCAAGCGGTTGCCACACCCATCGAGCAACAAGTTAGCGGCGTTGACAACATGAGTTACATGTACTCGCTAAATGCCACGGCGAACCAGCAAACGACTTTGCTTGTCGATTTCGACCTCAAGACTGATCCCAATACGGATCTGCTGCTCACGCAGTCGCGTCAACAGTTGGCCAACGGTCAGTTGCCGCCCGAGGTAAACAATTACGGAATCTCATTGAAGAAGTCGACCACTGCACCGCTCATGCTGATTGCGCTGTATTCGCCGCATGGCACTCATGATTCGAACTATCTGGCTAACTACGCTTACATCAACCTCAATGATCCGATCGCGCGCTCATATGGCGTTGGCCAGACCCAAGTCTTCGGCTCGGGGCAGTATGCAATGCGTCTATGGCTGAAGCCTGATCAGATGGCAAAACTAGGTATCACGGTCACCGATATTGCCAACGCCCTTAGGGCTCAGAACACCGTCAATCCGGCGGGCCAGGTCGGGGGCGAGCCAGCCCAGAGCAATCAACAGTTCACCTATGCCGTGCTGGCTCAAGGCCGCCTGACTTCTCCGGAACAGTTCGGCGACGTTGTCGTCCGCGAAGCACCGAACGGTGGAACCGTTCGCGTCAGAGATGTCGCTCGAGTTCAACTGGGAACGCAGGATTACAGCCTCCTGTCTCGACTCAATGGCAAGCCCAGCGCCGCTATTGCCGTCTACCAGTTGCCCGGAAGCAATGCTGTTCAAACCGTCGCAGGCGTCCGGAAGCTCATGGCGCAGATGAAACAGCGCTTCCCGCAGGACATCGATTACACCGTTTCGCTCGACCAGACTCTCCCCGTCACGGAGGGCATGAAAGAGATCCTTTGGACTCTCGTGATTGCGATTGTGCTGGTCATTTTGGTGGTCTACCTGTTTTTGCAGGACTGGCGTGCCACCCTTATTCCGATGCTGGCCGTGCCTGTCTCCCTGGTGGGAACGTTCGTTATCTTCCCGTTATTCGGCTTCTCGATTAATACGCTTTCGTTGTTCGGGTTGGTGCTTGCTATTGGGCTGGTGGTCGACGACGCAATTGTCGTCGTTGAAGGAGTGCAGCATCATATCGAGGAAGGACTGAGTCCGAAAGACGCCTCCATCAAGGCGATGCAGGAACTCTCCGGCCCTGTGGTGGGTATTGCCCTGGTTTTAGCATCGGTGTTTGTTCCGACGGCTTTCATTCCAGGCATTACGGGCAGGCTGTATCAGCAATTTGCCATCACGATCGCGATCTCCGTGATGCTGTCAGCATTCAACGCTCTTACGTTGAGCCCCGCACTTTCGGCATTGCTGCTCAAACCCAAGAAGCAGACTCGCGGACCGTTGGGAAAACTCTTCGGCTGGTTCAACACATATTGGGAGCGCTCTACCGACAGTTTTGTCCGCTGGTCGGGAGACCTGATTCGCAAGGCCGGCGTGGTAATGGTGCTGTTGATAGTCGCCGGCGGTGCAGCGTGGTTCATCGGCAAACATCTGCCTACCAGCTTCCTGCCGGATGAAGACCAAGGCTACCTCTATATCAACATGCAACTTCCTAAAGCCGCTTCCATGGAGCGCACAAGCGCGGCCGCAAAACAGGTAGAGGACGTTCTCGCCAAAACGCCGGGAGTTCAGTACACCACCAGCGTCATCGGTTTCAGTCTGCTCAGCTACGTCCGAACTTCGTACAACGCATTCTTCTGGGTCTCTCTACAGCCCTGGAATGAGCGCCAAAGCCGGAGCGAACAATATCAAGCCATTAAGGCGCATTTGAACCAGGAACTCAAGACGCTTCCAGATGGGACCGTCTTCAGTTTCTCGCCACCCGCGATCCCCGGCGTCGGAACTTCGGGCGGCGTAACGTTTGTCCTCGAAGACCGCGCCGGCAAAGATGTCAAGTTTCTAACGGATAACTTGAACAAGTTTATGGCGGCAGCTCGCAAACGCCCTGAGCTTGCGCTGGTCAGCACCACCTTTATCCCGAGTGTGCCGGAAGAGTTTATCAATGTGGATAAGGACAAGGTTTTGAAGCAAGGCGTGAATTTGACGGATGTCTATAACACCATTCAGGCCTACATGGGCGGATTGTTCGTCAACTACTACAACGATTTCGGCCGCACCTGGCAGGTGTATGTGGAAGCCGAAGCGCCTTATCGTGCGACGACCAACGATCTCGGTCAATTCTACGTCCGGAACGAGCAGGGCCAGACCGTACCGCTATCGGCGCTCGCAAAGTTCGAGACCCGCTCCGGGCCCGAGTTCACCATGCGCTACAACGAGTACCGGTCCGCACAGATTAACGCCGCAGCCGCGCCCGGTTACAGCTCGGATCAGGCATCGGCCGCCCTCGAAGACGTTTTCAAGCAGACCATGCCCCGAGAAATGGGCTTCGATTACCTGGGCATGTCTTATCAGGAGCAAAGGGCGCGGCAGGGAGTACCACCTTCAGTCATCTTCGGATTCTCGCTGCTGTTCGTATTCCTAATTCTGGCAGCTCTCTATGAAAGCTGGACAATCCCTTTTAGCGTGCTGCTCAGCACGCCAGTCGCCGTATTCGGCGCTCTCGCATTCCTCTGGCTACGTCGGGTTGTTGTCGGCCTTTACCTTCCTCAATACATGGTTCAAATCGAAAACGATGTCTACGCCCAGATCGGCCTGGTGATGCTCATCGGACTGGCTGCGAAAAACTCCATTCTGATTGTCGCATTTGCTAAGGAAGACTATGAAAAACGCGGCATGTCGCTGGTGGATGCGGCACTTTCCGCGGCGAGGCTTCGCTTCCGGCCCCTGATGATGACCGCGCTCGCCTTTATTCTCGGCTGCGTGCCGCTCTGGACAGCGTCCGGAGCGGGCTCTGTCGCACGCCAGATCATGGGCACAGCCGTAATTGGCGGTATGGTTGCGGAAACCTTCATCGGCCGATTCTTTGTTCCCGCGATTTTCTATGTGGTCGAGAAGATCTCGGGCGCTGAGCGACGGAGGACATTGCCATTCACACCCGCCGAAGCGCCTGGTCAGGGGGACTAAGTCATGAAGAAAACTGCATTCTTGGGAATTCTAGCCGTCCTGGTTCTGGAGGCCGGGTGCCTGATGGGGCCGAAATACAACCGGCCAGCGGTGAATGTCCCGCAGGAATACCGTGCGCCGGCTCGGCAACAGGCTGCCGCCGCGTCGTCGCTGGGCAACGAGCAATGGTGGCAGCTCTATCAGGATCCGGTGCTCACGCAACTGATCCACACCGCCATCACGCAGAATTATGATGTGCGCATCGCGGCTGCGCACGTGCTCGAAGCCCAGGCGCAAGTTGGCATTACTCGCGCCAATCAGCTTCCCTCGGCAAACGTAGGTGCTGACGTTTTCAGTGAGCAAAACGCGAAGGTCACAAACCTGTTTCCCGCATACCAGGTCAATGGCGGCGAGCTGAACCTATCGGTGATCTGGAATCTGGACTTCTGGGGAAAATATCGTCGACAAACCGAGGCGGCTCGCGCCCAGCTACTGGCGACCGAGTGGGGACAGCGAGCGGTACTTTCTTCGCTCGTGGCCAATGTGGCGACGGCTTATTTCCAACTTCGCGCGCTCGACAGCGAACTCGAAATCTCGCAGCGCACGCTGGCCTCACGGCAACAATCTCTGAATTTAACGCGGGTGCTTGAGAGCCACGGCTCAGGCTCCGGGCTCGACGTAAGTCAAGCTGAGCAACTCGTCTACACCGCTTCGGAGACGATCCCCGATCTCGAACGACAAATTCAGCAACAGGAGAACGTGCTTAGTGTTCTGCTCGGCGAAAATCCCCAATCCATTCCCCGGGGGCGCGCGCTTACAGATCAGCCCGTACCGGAGAGCGTTCCTGCAGGACTCCCCTCAGAATTGCTGGAGCGACGACCGGACATTCAGCAGGCGGAAGGGATTATGATTGCTGCCAACGCGCAAATCGGCGCCGCCAAAGCCGCGTTCTTCCCCAGCTTGTCGCTCACTGGACTGGGAGGGCTCGAGAGCAATGCCTTGCATAGCTTCATCACAGCGCCCTCAGAGACTTGGTACGCGGCCTTCAACGTAAGTCAGCCGGTCTTCGAGGGCGGGGCGCTCCGCTCTCAACTCAGACTCGCTCGTGCCAACTCGCAAGAAGCGGTGTTGTCGTACCAGCAAACCGTTCAGAACGCCATGGAACAGGTTTCGAATTCACTCGTTGCTTCTGAAAAAAATCGTGAGTTTCGCGAGCAACAGGAGTTGCTCACGAAGGCGGCGCAGCAAACCGACCAACTGTCCGAAGTCCTTTATAAGAACGGCGGCGCGAGCTACCTCCAGGTGCTGACCAGCGAAACAAATTACTTCTCAGCGGAACTCAACTTGGTGCAAGCCCAGTTCAACGAGCGATTGGCGCTCGTTCAGCTTTATCAAGCGTTAGGAGGCGGGTGGCAACCATAGCCGATGTCGCTGACCGCAAACTACCGTTACAGGAGATCCGCTTATTCACTGCTGATCGCGCTTTTGCTTGGGATTTCCTTGCCTTGGATCTGGAACCTGCGGTCTTTACGTCATCCACTCGCTGCCGAACAATCGCACGTTCTACGCTGATCTTGCTTGCAAGCCAGTCAATGTCTGCCCACTTGAGTGCCAGGCATTCGCTGATCCTGACACCCAAACCCAGACACAACAGAGCCATCGTGCGGAACGGTTCGGGGAGTTCAGAAACCGGGAAGTCCCACCACTCACCGCGGAGTCAATGTCCTTCAGCAGGCAAAACTTTTTCTCTGTGGGCGGCCCGACCGTGTCTTCATTGCCCTGATGGCATACATCATTTATCGGCTGGGTGCTCAAAACGCCGGTTCGCGCGCAGGTCGGGTGTCGGCTTCAATTCGCCCGATACTCTGATCGAGAAGCTCTGTTCGTAGGGAGCGCCGTCCGGCCCGTCAACTGTGAGCCGAACTAGGAAATCGGCCGCTCTCGTGTAGCAATGAGAAACGTTGGGACCTTCCGAGACTGTGCCGTCGTCGAAGTCCCAGTGATAACCGAGCGCCGGTACTCCTGCAGAGTCGGTCTGAGCGGAGAACGCTATCGTCTCCCCGACACTCGACTGGGAAGGGGGCCGGGCTGTGACTGTTGGAACGGCTTTGGCGACGGCGTTGTCCACGAGTTTGATTACGACTGCCGATTGTGGAGCCTGATTCTCAAGGCGGATCGCGCCCGCTTCGAGCGCAAAGACCGGGTTTGAATCCAAGACTCCGGTTGCCACCATCGTGGACGCAACTGGAATTCCGAGGTCCCTGAGATTCAACGAGCGCGTGCGAGGCTTGTCGGTCCAGTTGAAAACGGTCAAGATGCTTTGGCGAGGACTTTGCCGAAGCAAGAAAACACTTGGTTGTCCGTCCTCCGGCTCATAGCTCATCAGATCCACGGGCGTAGAGGCGCGGCCAGCTTTGGCCATGTTGAGCAAGTCCCGGTTTTCTACCAGTGCGAGTCGATCCTTCTCGCTGCTAAGCACGAGCAGGTCATCGCCGATTTCGTACATGCCGCCGGCAATCGCAGAAAGTGCAATCGAAGTCTGCGCTGTCTCTAACGAATGTGAGGAATGCTCGCGCGAATGCTCCACCAGATATGTATCGGTGATGTTGAACGCGTCCGGGTCACTGACGAAGAAGTTACCGTTCATATAGAAGCGCGCTGCGATGCCGGGAGCCGCGGTCTTGGACCTCAGAAATGTGTGGCCGGTGTCCGCAGACACACGGCCCGTGTCTACGATCCCGACCGGATTGAGCATCGGACTTCCGTCTTTGTCCAAGATCACATCGTTGCCGACGGTGTCACGGATTACTTGCAAGCCGATACGTTGCGCTTCGAGCGCGGTGGTGTTGGGGCGGTAGTAGTAACCTTCAATCGCCGTCGTATCCATGAAGTCCATCTTGATGAAGCGAACTCCCCATTCCCGAACCAAGGTCTTGTAGGTCTGGCGCAAATATTCCTGCGCCCCAGGGTGCGTCGGATCTAGCGCATAAAGCGTGTCAACACCCTGCCTCCACAGATCCTCCAGCGGGATCGGCTGGCCCTCGGCATTGTGGACCAACCAATCTTTATGATGTTCGTAAACCCAAGCGCGGCTGCTTACCTCGAATGGCGCCGTCCAGAGACCAACTGTCAGGCCATCTTTCAAAATATGATGGGCCACAAACCCCATGCCGTCTGGGAATTGCGTCGCATTGGCCGTGACGTATTCGCCGCGCGCGTACTGATAGCCTTCGTCGATCTGGAAAAAGTTGTAACCGAGCGAATTCAAATGCTGCGACAGCCAATCAGCATTGGCCAGGGTTTCGCCTTCGTTGATCGCCGCATAATAAGCGGTCCAACTCCACCATCCAATGGGAATCTGACTTGAAACACGTGCGTGATGGAGCTTTCGAATTGCCGAGCCATAAGCGCGAAGTTGTTCTAGGTAGTCGGGTCCTGCCGCGAACATGACTCGCTCAGAACTCATCTCTTCGCCAGGATTGAGGGGAAGACTTAGTTCGATCCGGTCGCTTTTGAGAGACTTTACTTCCAACGACTTTGCCTGACTGTAATCCTTCTGGATCTCGGTGGTCCCGGTAGAATCGACTGCATAAGAAGCAGGCTTAGCTCCGTCGCCTTTGCCCTCCGTCTTGAGCCGCAAAAGAGTCAAGAATCGATCGGATGTAAGTGCGCCGAGAAATAAGCTCTGTTTGGTCTGGCGGTTATAGATAAGCTGGCTTCCGACTCCGCGATGCAGTCCGCCCGGAGCGTCTGCAAGATCGTAGATCACCAAGTCGGGCCAATCTTCGCTGAAGCTATCGGAAAGGACGCGCTCGTCCGACGGACGCCCACCCAAATTGACGATCGTGTCTCCAGTGGCCTCAACGCTCCGTATCGCCTGCACCGAAGTCGCTTTGCTCGTTGCGTTCCTGACCCGGACTTGAATGGCGCCGTATGGATTTTCCGTGTAGAGCTGCATTACGTAGATAAGATCGGGAGCTCCGGGCAGCCCGCTGCAGGTGATCGTCAACTGTTGGCCGGAGCCAAGTGCGTCGCTGAACGGTGAGTCGGCAACCGAATGTGAAGGGTAGCCGCTGGAACGCAGCCACTGATGGTCGACCATTGCTCCGACGCCCGACTGTACTACGGGTTGGCTGCCAATCGGCCCAAATTGATAAGACCCATCCTGACGGTTGACCGTTACGGAGAGGGTCCTATTCGTTAGCTGCTGGGCCGTACTTTGCGCCACCCCGAACAGCAAAACGGCAAGCATCATGCCCGTAATTGCGAACGGAAAAGCTGCAAGTACTCTTCGCGCGGCTTCGATCATAGGCCGCGCAAGTGTCAGTTTTCGGATCAAACAGTTTTTGTCGGTCACGATTGGCTTAACTCCATCTGGGAAAGTTTTTCCGTCGAAGATCGCGAGCCATGGGACGCCGATCTCAACAAATGGCAATTTCCGATCTCTCTTGCCGAATAATCTCCAGATACTTCTTAGCGGTGTCCGTAATGATCTCGGGCTTTCCTTGCGCGAGCGCTGAAGCGTTGACTAAGTCGCTACCGACGCCGAGCGCCACCGCGCCGCACCTTAGGTATTGCGACGCCGTCTCCAGCGTGACGCCACCGGTCGGGATCAGAAGGATGTGAGGCAGGGGCGCCTTTAGCGCCTTCAGGTAACCGGGCCCTCCGACGGCTGAGCAGGGGAAGACTTTCACATAGTCGGCCCCAGCGTTCCAAGCTGTGACGACCTCGGTTGGGGTAAGTGCTCCGGGAATAGACACTTTCCCTAATTCTTTCGCTTTGGAGATCACTTCACAATGCAAGCTGGGACTGACGATGAATTCCGCACCCGCTTCGATTGCGGCCGTGCATTGCTGAGCATCGAGCACGGTGCCAGCGCCCAAGAGCAAACGATCGCCATGTTTCTCTCGCAGGCTTCGAATCACGCCAATGGCTCCTGGAACTGTCATGGTCACTTCCATGACGGTTATGCCTCCCAACAACATCGCCTCTACCAGGGCATGGGCTTCCGCGGACGATTTGGACCTCAATACGGGGATGAGTCCCAGGGACTCCAGTCTGTCTTTGATCTCTTGCGACATAGGGTTCTCAACGAGTGATGCGGGCTGCTGTGCCTTTCATAACGCGTTCTACTTCCGCGAAGCTGACCATGCTCGTATCTCCGGGCGTGGTCATGGCCAACGCCCCGTGTGCAACACCACACTCCAAGGCCCATTGTGCCGGTTTGCCGGTAAGCAATCCGTAGATCAAACCGGAGGCGAACGAGTCACCGCCACCAACGCGATCCAGAACCTCAACACTTCTTTGTGGAACTGCGAGGGCAGTACCCTCGTAGAGAGCGATCGCTCCCCAATCGTTTTGCGTGGCCGTACGCGCGGTGCGCAAGGTGGTTGCCACCATCTTGAGATTCGGATAGGAGGCCGTTACCTGGCGCAACATGTGTTCATAGCTAGCAACCGGCAACTCGTCGAAGGAAGCCGTGACACCCTCCAGTTCGATTCCCAGAGCCGCCGAAAAATCTTCTTCATTGCCGATCAACACATCGGTATTCCGAACCAGTAGCTGGTTCACTTCTCGCGCTTTTGCTTTTCCACCAATTGCGCTCCAGAGGGACTCGCGGTAGTTCAAGTCGTAAGAAACAATGGTACCGTTCTGCTTTGCCACTTGTATTGCTTCCGCTGCTACCTGGGCCGTCGATTCGGAAAGGCCAGCGAAGATTCCACCGGTGTGAAACCATCGGCTCCCATTTTTGGACCCAAAGATTGAATCCCAGTCCACCTCGCCAGGCTTCATCTGCGAGGCCGCTGTATTTCCGCGGTCTGAACATCCAATGGCGGCTCTTACTCCGAAACCGCGTTCGGTGAAGTTCAGCCCATTGCGAACGCTTCTTCCAATGCCGTCGTACTTCGTCCAGCCGATGAGCGAGGGGTCCACGCCACCCTGCAAAATGAGGTCTTCGAGCAAGCGGCCCACTGGGTTATCGGCGAATGCGGTCACAACCGCCGTCTTCAATCCAAAGCAGCGCCGCAGACCACGCGCGACGTTATACTCACCGCCGCCCTCCCAAACGTTGAACTGGCGAGTCGTATGAATCCGCCCGTCCCCTGGGTCCAGGCGAAGCATAATTTCGCCAAGACTTACACAATCCCAACGGCAAGAGTCGGGCTTGACGTCGAACGGCATGCGGTTGATCTCCTTAATCGGATGCACGGATCCTAGTTCTCTGAGCCCGGTTCTCTACGCCGGTTTAGTTTTCCGAAACCAGCCTCAACACGCCAAAGCGCTCTGGCTCATGAAAGGTATTGCTCAGCGGTGGCTGCCAGGTCACTGCATGATGATTGCCTGGCGGCCCTTCGCTCACAAATAAGTTCATACGAAACTGCAAGCCGGCGGCGGGAGTTCGTTTATCAATGGCCGATAACGGGATCTGCATAGCCGCATACCACTTGTGGCTTGCAGGATCGATCCGCGCGCTCACGATAAATCCAGAGTTCCAGGTCCACCCATCTTCATGGTGCGGCTTGCGCAGGTCGATATCCAGATCAATCCATTCGCCTTGCGGAGACACCTCGAATTCCTGGTAATGCCTGATGTCGTTGAAATCAGAACTGATGAAAACCTCGGCGACATCCCATTTCCAGAGTTCGTTAGTTTCTTGGGCAACGGTTGGCGAAGGTTTCAAATAGAGTTCGTCGTAAGGACAGATGAACAGGAAGTACAGATTCTCCTTCGTCCAGCGTGTACGGACCTCGGAGCGAAAGTTTGAAGTGACTTGTCCTTGCAGATCGCTCTCCAGAAAAGCGGGGCGAGCTGCGCTCCAAAAGGCCGACGTGGGATCCGTATGCAGGGGAGCTTCGGCCGCTGCCTGAACAGCCTCGACCACAGCTTTGTCGGCAGCCAATGCAGCAGCAGTAGTGAGCGTGACAAAAAGTAACGCCTTAACCCATCCGTTCATGGCAGCCCCGAGCCGAGTTCAAATATCTGCTTTAACCATTTCAACAATCATTGGCCGTAGTGGGAGGTCTCAAGTCTTGTCGCAATATAGATCAAACCGACGGCGAACCATACGACCACGGCCTACGGCTGGCTAGTCAGGCTCCAACAGATCGGAACACGGAAGTGTAAAGTTTCACGTCCGTTTCCCGAACTCGCTGGAACGATGCAATATGAAATAATGCGTAAACAAACGTAATAATAGAACAGTCCATGGAGTGTTGCCATCATGAAGTCCTTGCGAGACCAGAAACCGGGTTCCGGCGTAAGACTACGGGCGATCGTTGAGCATAATCGCCGCTCGCATTCAGGTGGTGTGTACTCGGTATGTTCGGCTCATCCCTCGGTGATTGAAGCGGCGGTCCAGCAAGCGATGGTCGACGGCGGAATCCTTTGTGTGGAATCAACCTCCAGCCAGGTGAATCAGGAGGGTGGGTACACCGGACAAGCGCCGCAAGCGTTCGCTGATTTCATCCATGCGACTGCGCGGAGTGCCGGATTTCCCGAGGACCAGATCGTGCTGGGCGGTGACCATCTGGGACCCTTTCCTTGGCGAAACCAGAAGGCCTCCATCGCAATGGAAAAAGCGTGCGCGCTAGTGCGCGCATGTGTGCTGGCCGGCTACAAGAAGATTCATTTAGACGCCAGCATGGCCTGCGTCGACGATCCGCAGACTCCGCTGGAAGCTCATGTCATTGCGCAGCGGGCAGCCGCGCTGGGCGAAGCGGCCGAGCGAGCGCTTGCGGAATTGGCTCCCGGTGCGGATCCACCTGTTTACGTGATCGGAACTGAAGTGCCGGTGCCCGGAGGAGAGACCGAACCGGGCGCTCCTCCTGCTGTGACCATCAGCGATCATGTTCAGGAAACGTTAGATACATTCCGCACAGCGTTTGCCGAGCGTAAATTGTCGGCGGCGTGGGAGAGGATCATCGCTTTAGTTGTGCAGCCGGGGGTTGAGTTTGGGGACGAAGTAGTGTTCGCGTATGACCGCGAAAAGGCTCGCCTGCTTTCTGCCGCATTGCCCGCAGACGTCACTATCGCCTACGAGGCCCACTCCACAGATTACCAGCCAGCGCAGGCACTCTGCGAACTGGTGGAAGACCACTTTGCCATCCTCAAAGTAGGCCCCTGGCTGACCTTCGCTTATCGTGAGGCGATCTTCGCCCTGAGTGCGATCGAACAGGAACTTCTTGGGGGAAGCCGGGCCCACCGACTGTCGGAGGTGAGGCAAGCACTGGAGAATGCCATGCTCCGCAACCCATCGCATTGGCGGTCGTATTACCACGGAGACGTGGCAAAGCAACGCTTCGCGCGCGCCTATAGTTACAGTGACCGCTGCCGCTACTATTGGCATGAGGTGGAGGTACAAGAAGAAGTGGAACGATTGATAGCTAATCTTGAGGGCCAGTTGCTGCCACCTCCCTTGATCAGCCAATATCTTCCATTGGAGTATGAGGCGTATCGTTCGGGTGCAATTTCCCTCGAATCCCGAGACTTAGTGCGCGCTCACATCCAGGCAGTATTGCGCCGATATGCGAAGGCCTGTCGGGTCCGGAATTGATTCAGCCGGACACGCACGATTCAGTTGGTCCAGGTGCGTAACTCGACGCACACAATTTTTCTATGACCATCTCGACTAGGTCGGCCACGACCTGAAATTCGATTAGTCCGATTGTTGTTGCGCGACCACGAGTCGACGCTCTGGCTCGACCGATAACCAGGCCAAGCCTCCAATGCCACTCAAGATAGCGGCCGCCATGAAGGAAGAGGTCCAACCGTAGCGGTGAGCGATTACCGGCGTCAGCCACGCGGTCAGCGCTCCTCCCAGCTGGCCGCCCATATTCATAAAACCAGACACCAGACCTGCGCTCTTACCGCCAATGTCTGCGGTGACGGACCAGTAGGAACTCTGCGCAAGATAGAGAGCACCAACGCCTCCGGATAGCACGACGCTGGCGAGCGGAGCGCTGGAGACGTGAGATCCCAAGACCAGAATCATCGAAGCTAAAACCAGCGCCAAACACGCCAATCCACAGCGACCGATGCGTTTCCCATACGACTTCGTGATTGCGTCACTGATCGCGCCCCCGCCGAGACTGCAAACTACGATGGCTAACGGAGGCAGAGTGCTGTAAAAGGCGCTTGTCTTCAAATCCAGGCCGCGTACCTTCGCCAAGTAGATGTAAAACCAACTGAAGAAAATCCAGGCTACGTACCCAAAGCAGAAATAACTGGAAGTGATTGCCAGCACATTCCGGTCGGAGGCGATTGCTCCCCAACTCGGATGAACAGAATCACGACCCTTGGAGCTGTCAGGCAGAGAAGCGGCAGCCGAATTCGCAACGGACTCTGTTACGCGGTACTGCTGAATGTAAGAAAGCTCCGCCGGGGAAACCAGCGGATGCTCCTCCGGGACATCGCGAGCAGCGACATACCAGACGAGACCAACGATTAGCCCCAGAACAGTGCTGGCCCAAAAAGCCGATCGCCAACCGTAGTGGATCATCAGATAGGTAGCAAAGATGGGGGCAATCGCTGTACCCGCCCCAACCCCGGCGAAGATCAAGCCATTGGCAAGGCCACGTTCCTGGGAGGGAATCCACTGCGAAACGAATTGGTTGGCAGCCGGATAGATGATGGCTTCGCCTGCACCAAGCAGCAGGCGAATGACAATAAGATAAGTAAGGGCTCCAGAGATCGTGGAAGGCAGGGACGCCGTGAGTGCCGTAAAGATTCCCCACCAGACAACACCAATCGTGAGCACGTTGCGGGGGCCGAGTTTGAAAGCCAGCCATCCGCCAGGTGTCTGGAAGAAAGCATAGCCCAACAGAAAAGCGCTGAAGATCGAGCCGAGCTGAACTTGGCTGAGATGGTACTCCTCAGACAAGGCACTACCCGCAATTGAGATATTGACTCGATCGAGGTACGAAACGGCGCCCAGCACGAACAGCCAGAACACCAGGAACCAGCGCATCCGGCTGGCGGGCCGATTAGCTACGTGCATTCTTCACACCAACGATTGGTCTGAAGTAGATATCTCCCACACTCCGGTGCGGCTGGCCGCAAACTGATATTCACGACGGTGGCTCCTACCGTCATTTTCGAACAACTGCGGCAGTGCAGTTGATTTCGACGAGAGACTGACCCGGCAGCGCGGCCACTGCTACCGTCGTCCGGGCGGGACCGCCATGCGGGAAATAGGTTTTGAACACTTTATTCATCCCGTCGTAGTCTTCAATCTTGGTAAGGAAAACCGTGAGTTGCAGAATGCTGTCCATGGTCCCGCCGCCTGCTTCCACTAAGGTCTTCACATTGTCGAGGACCTTCTTCGTGTGGGTATCGATGTCCATGGGAAACTTCCCTTCGGGATCGCGAGAGTGCGCTCCCTGTCCGGCGATGTAGATCACACCGTCGTGAACAATAAGCGGCGTGATAAAACCCGTGCCATCGGTAGGCTTGCCTGCGTAGTCCAGTTTACGAACACCGCCCTGCTCTTCGGCTGCGGCCTGTGGCGAGCCAGCAATCAAGCTGGCGGCGCCAACGCCCGTGAAGAAGTAAGCAATTCGGGATGCAAAGGTTCGGCGCGTCGTTGAAAGCATTCGTGAATTCTCCTTTAGGAAACGAGATCTTACTGCTTAGGCAAGTCAAATGAGTTAGAGTCGGCCGACCTGTTTTACGGCCTCAACGATTGATTTTGCTTTCTCAATGATGGCGTACATGGAGTGCTCCTTGTAATCCAACTGCTGGGCCAGGGCAAGGGTCTTTTCCGCGGCTCCACGGGGGACTACGGCGACTCCATCGGCATCGGCGACAATAATATCTCCCGGGTTCACCGTCACACCGTCGCATACGACAGGCACGTTTGCGCCCGCGAAACGGTAGTGATGAACCGAGGTGGAGGGCACGATGCCCAGCGCGAAGACAGGAAACCCAATTTTCTGCAAATAAGCCACATCCCGAACTCCACCATCGATCACCGCGCCGGCGTAATTTCGGGCTGACATGGCGGTGCCCATCAGGCCGCCCATGCCGGCGATGTCGGCGCCATCATCCACAGCCATCACATAGACAGAACCCCTTTTGCCCTCGTCAATGGCGGCGAGCATGCCATTGAGGGCGGCGGGATCGTCATTTTCTTCCTTCTTCAGGTGCACCGTCAACGCAACGCCGGCAAACTTGCTCGAGAAGATCGGTCGCATTCGATGCGACATATACATCTTTTTACCAACGATTTGTTCCAGAGCATCCGAGACCGATGCGACTTCGACGTGCCGAAAAGCCTCGATCAATGAGGCGTCGTCACTAACGCTGTTCGCCACTTGCGCGGAGACTGTGTGGAGTCCCCATATCAGCGGGAGAGATCCTGCCAGCAGAAGCGCCATGAGAAATGCGATCAGCTTCTGCTCGAACGTTTTCAGACCGCGAAAGAATGTGAACACGGAGCGGTTCCTCCTTGGCGCTGGCATGGAAGTTCTATCCCGGCCGGATCGCTTATTCTCCAGATATTGATAGCTACTCTCGCGCTGGTTTTCGCGGTATGTCCGCGACGCTCAGCAGGTACGCCACCAGTTGGTCCATTTCTGACTCGGTTAATATCGAACCATAATTGTCTGGCATGATGGGAGACGAGTCGAATCCAAGCTCAGTCAGGTCGAATTTCTGCAGCAGATGGAACGTTCCATCCAACGCTTGCAATTGAATGGAAAAGTTGTCCTCATTCCTCACCAAGCCAGAAAGCTGTCGACCGTCCCGGGTCGTTGCCCTTGCCAATCCTTTGTGAATTTCCGGTCTCTTATCGGCGTTAACGATTGCGTTCCGTGTATCGGTAGCGGAGTGGCTTGCACCGTAGTCCGAAAGGTCGGGCCCGAGAAATCCACCGGCACCATGGATCATATGGCACTCCGAACAGCCGCCTTTGCTGGAAAAAAGGTCTTTTCCTCTTTCGGCGTCTGCAGCTACGACGGGCGCTACGCGCTTGCCCTGGAGAAATCGCAAATAGCCGAGTAGCTCAGAGAGTTTCGCTGTACCCAGTGAAGCGAACGGAGGCATTCCCGCGGAAGTTCCTTCGCGCAGCAGTTTCAGAGTTGCACTGTCCGATAGGCTCACTATCTCAGGTCTGGTCGCTATGTCTGGAGCGCGCTCGCCTCCTTTTCCATTCAACCCGTGGCATGGCGCGCAACTCGATTCA
>Ga0210383_10001820_pt1 | contig 19413 bp, 22 predicted proteins | sample IncBWC14OmetaG_FD_160072 | JGI IMG/M metagenome (GOLD analysis project Ga0210383, IMG submission 160072) | Forest soil microbial communities from Barre Woods Harvard Forest LTER site, Petersham, Massachusetts, United States - Inc-BW-C-14-O ...
ACAAATCATCCAGGATCATGATCGCCACACCCTCTCCAAAAAATTCCCGAATACCTTGTCATCTCCTCTTCCCTCGATCCTTTTGAACCCGACCACGGTGCTAAGTCGTTGATCCTTTTTTCTCAAGTCTTGTTCCAGGATTCCGCTCAAGTCGTTATAATTTCTCGTTCTCCTTGCTCGCATTCTTTCTGATGCTTTTTGCTACTACTTGTCGGATGGAAAAATGGTTTCAAATTACAATGGTTCAGATGATGCTATTCTAATATATCTCGTGCGCGGCAAATTGGTTTTGAAATGTACTTCAAACCAACTTCAAATTTTCAAGGTACTTGTGCGAGTACATCGATATCGCCATGTGCCGCACGCAACATGGCCGCTAGTAGCCTGAGTACGTCACGGTATGAGCGCTTTTTATAGAGGTCATGCCCATCGATTGCTCTGGTGTTGCTCTACTGTACAACCCAAACCAGTCCAAAATTTTGGTCTTTTTCGCCAAAGGCGTTCTGCTTTATCCCTCAAATCGACTCCATTCTACTTCTACGTTGCCAGGATGTCTTCTATCGCGTCTTCCGGGTCTCCAGACGAATATCGGCTTCCAATCAAGGTTAAACCTACACATTACGATGTGACTATCCGGACTGATTTGGAGAAGCTCACCTTCGATGGGTTCGTGAAAATAAGGCACGGAAAGTTCATGGTTTACATTTGTTCGTTCTCCCTGACCTGTAAACCAGCCTGGATGTTAAGAAAGAGACCTCGACGATCGTGTTGAACACGGCAGAGCTTGATCTTGGCAGTGCTTCTGTCTATTCTGACACTTTAAACAATGGACAAGTGCAGTCATCCCATTCAATCGACACTGTTACCGAACGTGCCACGTTCCATTTCCCTTCCTCTCTCCCTGCTGGATCGAAGGCTCAATTACAGATTGGATTTAGGGGAAAACTGATCGGGAGCATGATGGGTTACTATAAATCGTCCTGGGAACACGAGGGCGAGACAAAGTATTATGCACTCACCCAATTTGAGGCAAGCTCAACCTGATTTTCCATATTTTCCGTGATAACTCAGTCCACTTCGTTATTATAGCCTACCGCTGCCCGACGTGCATTTCCCTGCTGGGATGAACCTCTGCTCAAGGCTACGTTCGCTGTCACACTTGTCTCCCGCGCAAACACCGTTAACCTGAGCAACATGCCTGCCATTTCTGAGGAGATTTATGTACCAGATGCGGCCAAGGAGACGGCCCAAAGCCCTGATCTGGCAAAGCTTTTTTCTTCCTTAACAACTCAGTACGACGAGTGGAAAATTACGCGATTCCAGACAACTCCGCTCATGTCATCTTATATCGTCGCGTTTGCAAATGGTCATTTTGAATATCTAGAAAAGACGGTCCATTTACCACTCAGCGGCAAAACACTTCCGCTTCGTATCTATGGTGAGATCCTTTCTCTTCTAGTCTGGACAGCTCTGATCAGTGGTTCATCAGCTACTTCAGATATAATCCACCAAGCACAATTCGCGCTTGATGTCAAAGCTCAAGTTCTACCTCTGTACGAACAAGTCTTCGACGTTGCCTATCCGCTGCCCAAATTAGACACTTTAGTTGTGGGTCGCTCAGTCTTGTTACTTAATCTTTCTTGACGCGCTTTTGTTGGCAGGCCAGTGATTTCGATGCTGGTAATTTCATTCCTTCTCCGTACTCAAGTTACATGGCGTGCTGAAATATCTTATAGGTGCAATGGAAAACTGGGGTTTAATTACGGGACGAACCAGTGCCTTCTTGCTTGATCCCAAGAGTGCAGATTTGCAAGCAAAGAAAAATGTTGCCACTACGCAAAGCCATGAAGTTGCGCACATGTGGTGAGCTTGGATCCTGTAGCTGTCTTTGATTTTAGTCGAAACTCGCTTCTCAGGTTTGGGAATATTACGACAATGGAGTGGTGGAATTATCTCTATCTCAACGAAGGTCAGTTTGTCCATCTGCCTGAGTTATGCAACATTTACCATCCGTTCTAGGTTTTGCAACACTGGTCTGTTACCTATTCGACTCCTGGCATTACCAGAATCTGAATTCTATCCTCCCCCCAGATGGGTGAAGTAATTATTGCAGGTGACTACGCCCTTACTATCGTTTGATGCCGCCGTGCTGACCGTTCTATTTGCAAGACAAGTAAGTCGGTCTAGATATGTAGTCTCCTTCTAATTGTGTTGCAGAGTCTTTCCAGAGTGGAAGGTGGATTCCGAATTCATCACCAACCATCTCAATAGAGCTCTCAGCCTGGATGCCAAATTGTCATCTCACCCGATTGAGGTCGACTGCCCAGATGCGAATCACATCAACCAGGTATTGGTCTTCTATTCGCGATTTGTCTTCTTAAAAACTCACCTTGACCTGTCATAGATTTTCGATGCTCTCTCTTACTCGAAGGCAGCATCTGGTTTGTACAACAAATTTTAATGCCGTCATTCCGTAAAATTGAAGTTCTCGTTCTATTGCAAGTTCTGCGCATGCTTCTCAACCACGTAGGAGAAGAACGTTTCTTAAAAGGAGTTTCCCTTTACCTCAAGAAGAAACTGTATGGGAACAGTGTCACCAATGACCTCTGGGAGGGCATAGGAACAGCAACGGGTGCGTTAGTACGACACGAATCAACGTTGAACCCTTTCAAATGTCTTTATCAGGCCTCGACGTGATCCAGATCATGGATAATTGGATTTCAAAAGTGAACCATCGTTCGCATGCCACCGCCGTAGTTGCTTGCTCACTGTCCACCGTGGAATAGATCGGTTTCCCTGTTCTGACAGTCACGGAGAGCGCAGCTGGCATTCACATCCGTCAAGACAGGTTCCTGGAAGCCGGGCACACGGAGCCCAAGGACAACGAAACTATCTGGTTCATCCATCTGGCTTGGTCTCATTATATTTCGTTGATCGAACCATCAACAGGAACATCCCATTGAGCCTCCTATCTGTTGACCAAAGTGGCAAAATTACCATGAACAAAACAATCATGCTAGAAGAACGCGAGAAAACCATTGCAATCGATACCAGCAAACCCTTCAAGCTAAATGCAGGGACCGTCGGGGTTTGTAAGTCTTGGTTTCCACTTCTACCCATGCATGCAGTTTTCTCAATCTCTGTGCTCAGATCGAGTATTCTATACCCCCGAAAGGCTCACCAAGATTGCGATCGAAGCTGCCAAGCATGACTCCTACTTTTCACTGAACGATCGCATCGGACTGGTTCATGATGCGATGGCTTTGTCCAAAGCGGGCTTGGCAAAACTGAGCAGTGCACTCACATTAGTGGATGTTCTACGCAACGAAAAAGAATGTTTGTCAACGTTCATCCCACAGCTTGTGCACCCCAACTAATTCTTCCCCAGATCTTGTCTGGTCTGGTATCTCTGAAAGTCTCTTTAACCTGGTTTCTGTCTGGTGGGAACATCCCGAGATTGTGGATAAACTGAACGCATTCCGTCAAGTGAGGATTCATAATTAAATAAGGTTGTGTACGCAGCCTGAAGCTCATGCGTTTACAGGAGCTTTTTGTGCCGTTAGTTGAGAAACTTGGGTATGAGTACTCGAACGCTGATTCAGCTGATACCTCGCTCTTGCGTACACTTGCAATCTCGCAAGCTGCTTTGGCAGGGAACGAAGGGTGCGTATTTTTCCCCCGCCCTTTGATTGATCGACTCTGACATTTTTCCCTCAGGGTGATCAACGAATTGAATAGTCGGTTCACTCACTTCATGGAGACCGGGGATGACACCAGGATTCCAGCGGACCTGCAGCGTGTGATATTTTCAGTGGTATGTCTTCACGCTCTCCCCGTTTCGTCCGCTGTGACAGCGATTTTCAGGCCGTTGAGCACGGCGGACGCGAGGAGTACGAGGCTGTGATCAAAATTCATGAAAAGCCCAAGACTCCGACGTCCAGGATTTCAGCAATGTAAGTGGTCAAGGTAGGATGAACTGAATATGTGATCGACGATAAATGTCTATCACAGCATTGGCATGGGTGCGACTCAAGATCCGAAGCTTGCCGAGGAGACTCTTCAGTACATTCTCACCAAGTCGCGCGATCAAGATGTCATACACTTTTTCCGAGGTCTCCGAAATAATTTCAAGACCAGAAGGTTGTTGGCCAAGTTCTTTAAAGACAAATATGATGTTGTGAGTCTATTAAGCTGAATATGAGGCGTATCGTTCTGATTACCAGCTCGTGTCAGCTCTATAAACGTTTCGAAGGAAACTTCACATTGACGTACCTTGTCGAGGTATATTTGACGTAGACACATCTGGACCCAGGCACTCATCGTATGGTCGTAGACATCTTTGAGCTCATCGTCGACCGAGGAAGACTACAAGGGGATCGTAGAGTTTTTCAAGGTTGACATCCTATCACATCTCGTCTGGAGGACTGACAAATTTCATTACCGCCGCTTGCAGGACAAGGACATCTCGAAGTATAACCTCTCGTTGTCGCAGACGTTAGAGAGCATCCGAGCCAACATTAAATATATCGAAGTAAGTCGTGCTGAGCCAAGCCAACCAAGTTTGGAGACTGACGCCCAAACTAGCGTTCGTCGGAAGATCTCTTGGAGTGGCTTCAGAAATGGCAGAAGGGATCGAAATTGTAGGAGGACGGCTTACATAAGAGGACTACCTTGACAAAACCACCATCGTTCAGACTCGTTCAGCCCTATTGTAAAAAGTTTATTTAGCTGTGATAATAGCAGAGGACTTCTCCATCGATGCCTGCTTTCGATCCCGTACGAGATGCTGTATTAAATTCTCCAATCACCCAGTCACATCCCCTCAGTCCTTATCCTCGTCTTGACCTCCAATCCCCCAATTCCTTTCCCAATCACAATAGTGCATTGCCCTCTCCGATTGTTAGCCCCTCATTGGGTAGGAGGGCCACGGATCTATCTGTTCTTCTCAATTCCGACTCCCAGGAACCGTCTCACCGTACCCCGCGATCATCTAACTTGTCCCATTTACTTCGCAGTTCCACCGAGGACAAACTTGCTACCGCCGAGCCCTTGCGCAGATCCATGAATCTGAATGTAGAGATCAACCACGAAAAACATGAAGGATCCCTGTCCTTCTCACGTCGTCTCAGTTCACCGCCGTCAAAGCCCTCGTTCTCCGATCTCGGTCTGCCGACCAAATCACCCGTCCCAGGTCCATCATCTGCCCGTCTACCACCGCCGGACTCAAATATTTCGCCCTCGCCAAGCTTTTCATTCACGTCTCTGTCTGCTTTTCCAACCCCCCCCTCACATTTTGCCGCGACTTCACGCAGAACGAGATCTCCCGCTCTGCCTCTACCCCAAACCATTCCATACAATCCTCGAAATAGAATAACGCCCGCTGGTTCTGTTTTGATTCCCATGTCGCAGGAGGAGATGGAGAGATACAAAGACTATTGCGGCGTTGGTACTGCGAGGTTGACTAAACGTAAAAGGGGGCGAAGTGATGAACCTGATGTTCGTGATGAACCTGCTTCGAAAAAATTGGTGGGGGATGCAGGAGTTGTAGTCGAACACTGTGGGTTCCCGTCTAGACTCATAACCGGCAGGGATCACCAACTCTTTTGTTTTTACTAGACAATACTCGGCCAGAAGTAGGTGTCGTTCAGCGTCTGGAGTCGCCCATCATTGGCCTGAAGAATTTCAACAACTGGGTCAAGTCTGTACTCATTACACGATTTGCACACCCTGTTCTTGCGGCGAGCTCATCATCGAATGTGTATTCTTCCAGTCGTGGTGGCGCAGGGAGAGGTGGCGCAGGTAAAGTATTGGATATGGGATGCGGAAAGGGAGGTGACATCACAAAATGGGCAAAAGCAAGGGTTAGAGAGTTGTTTGGAGTTGGTACGTATCATATTTACGTCTTCTGGTGTACCTACCATCGCCTCACTTTACGCAGACATTGCTTCAGTATCCGTCGATCAAGCCCGTTCACGGTGGGAATCGTTACGAGCGCCGCGTTTCGATGCTAGTTTTGCCGCACTTGATTGTTACACGGAATCATTGTCCAAGGCATTTCCACCTGCAAAGCTGGCCCAACCTTTCGACGTTGTCTCCATGCAATTCTGCATGCACTACGCGTTCGAGAATGTCCAGAAGGCGCGGTGCATGCTCGAGAACGTCAGTCGATGGCTAAGGCCTGGCGGTGTTTTTATCGGGACAATACCCAATGCTGAGCAATTACTGTATGCTTACATATATTTATTCTTGATATCCTTCCGTTGATTTGTCGTCTTTGGTAGAGAACATCTGGGTACTCTCCCCCCAAATAGCGAGGATCTATCTTTTGGAAACTCGATTTACAAAATCCGATTTGAAGATCGAGCACAAAAACCTACCTTCGGCCACAAATACTGGTTTTTTCTCCAGGATGCGGTAGAAAATGTGCCGGAGTACATAGTCCGGTGGGATAACTTCGTTCAGTGCGTTCTCCTACCTATTTGTACCAGCGACGCCCATTGATTGGGCTGTCCGGGACTCTGCCAGGATGGCTGCAGAACACAAGCTCCATCCAATATACAAAGAGGAGTTTCATCAGGTTTTTGAAGAACACCAGGCGCACCCAGAGTTTGGACCACTCATGTTGCGAATGAAGGTTGTTGATGCTAGCGGCGAGAGCGCTATGGACGAAGATCAATGGGAAGCAGCGAGTATGTAATGATCCACCCGTCACACTTTTCAAACTAACCAGTTTGGCCAGACATCTACATTGCATTCGCTTTTGAGAAGTTGTGATATCCATACATACTGCATCTGGGTAAGTTGCTTAATCGTCTAACCGATATATTTATATGATGTTAGAATGTATGGACACTGGGATCCACAAGCTGTTCGTAATGTGTGGGTAAGTCAAGTCATAGAATTAATGGAGGGAGACGGTGAGAAGTGAAAGCCTACGGGTACATGAGATATGACGCTTGACGGTATACAGCAATGGAATCCGGTTTATATCAAACAAGTTCTCTGGTTTACTCTTGACCAAATCCAACGGTTTCCCTGAGAAGGAGGGTTAGAATTGTTTCGGAGAATAAATGAAAACGATTAATATCTCACTCGACCGCAAGCGTCAACTTCTGCTCAAGACTGGCATAATCCTTGTACGGCGGCAAATCGATGCGGTTGAAACATGTGTGGCTCTTCGGCAGTTGCGACGGGTCGCCGGACTTTTCGATAGTGAATCGTCGGGGCCCATCAGATCCTTGCAGATCTTTGAAACCATTGACAGGAATCCGTGATGTGCCAGTGGCAAATTGCAGGAGACGTGACTTGCGTTCCGGCGGCCAACTGCGGACACACTTCCAGAACCATTGGATGACCTCGTCATTCATCTCGTAGCCACGATAATCCGTAAATTTGGTCCAGTCGTCACTGACATAACGAGGTAAGTGGTCAGTACTTCCAATAGTAGGAGAGGGACAACATACACATCGATCTCAGACATTCCTCCGATCAACAACTCGAGTTCACGCTCGTCGAACACAGTGATAAGGTCTTGGGGGATGAGCTCACTGAAGCCTGACATGAACGCCTCAAATTGTTCCTTAACGCGCTTCGAGATACGGTAATCAACGACATGATCGACGTATTCCTTTTTGTTGTCCTGAGTCACTGGCACATCAGCGCCTCCGGGCTTGAGTTCGATAGTGACCATCTCCCCGAAGCGCTCCTCGGTTGTGGTAAATGTCTCATCAATAATATCCGTAATATCATTTTCCCTGCAAGCAAAGAAATTAATGGAGGTAAGTAAAATGAGAGTGATCGATTCGCACAGCATCCATGTCATTCCACGGTGTAATTCAGCATCCACGCTCTCCAAATCGGAAAGAGTCACCTTCTTCTTCAGGATCATCTTGTAGAAACTGACAATGAAATAGGCATCCAAGAAACGACGATGGAAGATACCGAGGCCCAAACAACGACCGATGAACTTGAAATAGTTCAAATGTTCAGGGTTGACTCCAGAAGCGGGATTGATCTGGAGAGTGTAGTTGTCGTGTGCAGAGTACTCGAATAGGCAATAGAACGGATTAAACATCTCATGCGATAGCAGGAAGAAGAATTCTCTGCATGTGTGGTGGTTAGCTGGCGATGCGATAATATCGTAAGAATCGAAGATCGCACCTTGAAAGCCCACCGTAATCCAAACCATCCTCACCATCGAACTTAATCATAAGTCGTTTTTTCAGGTCATTGGGAGTTTGCCTCATGATCTCCGCGTAACTGTCCTCGAAAATGTGATTCCTCCTGATCTTGATCTGACAGTTACCAGGTTGTGCCCGCATAGCAGGCTGACTTCTGAAATAAATGAGCTTTCTCCTAAAGTCGCGCTTGTACTGTGGCACGTTGGCATCGAGCGTCGATGGCAGTCGCGGGTCGTCCCACGTTGTCGTCTTTGTATTGTGGTCCACAAAGTATACACGTGCAGTGGATGTGAGACGCATCTCCCATCCTGATGGCAAGGGACCAAGCTGAGAAATCGTCTGTGGCTGTAATGCTGAACCCTGGCCATTAGGTCCCATGACACGAATAATTGTCTGTCGACGTGGATCCACCCATGTGGTTGTGCGTGTGTTATGATCGACGTAATAAGGTCGACCTTCCGGAGTGTAGCGCTCCTCCCAGCCATTAGGCAGACTACCCGAACCTGCCGTTGTTGAATTGTTACTTGCGGCGATCGCAGAAGGAGTGCCCGCCGCGGGCTGTTGACCTGGGGAATGAGTATCAGAGATGGACGAGTTTCGGTAGACGCTGCTGGTGTTGTTCGCTTCGAGCAGATCATCAGCGAGAATACGCCGCGAATGTTGATCGCGCGCTGCATTGGTTTCGTTGTCTTGTACATTGGTGTTTACAGCCGCACTAGCTGATGGCCTGTTCCAGGTGGTGGTTCGGGTATTGTGGTCGACGTAATATGTCCGTCCGAGCGGATCAATACGACGCTCCCAGCCCGGTGGTAAAGGACCATACTGATCGACATTGGGGTTGAAATTGCGCATCTGAGCGTTAGCTGTGGAAGCTCCAGGAGACGTGGGTGGCGGTCCTTGAGGAGATGTTTGGGTTGCCGGGGAAGTAAGTGATGCGCTTGTTGAACTGACGGGACGAGACCCCAGAGTCGGAGGAGATTGGGGGGGCTGCTGGTGCTCGACTTCAGGTGGAGGTACTGTTGAAGGAGTGGGCATTGTGATGGTTGTGACTTCGGTTCCTGTGGCGTGGGAACTAGGGGTAGGGGTCGAGTTTGGAAGTGCCAAATTAGAGGTGCTGGCAGCAGGAGAGTTATTCAATCCCATATCCGCGAATGCTGTGTTCAGACCGGAGACTTGGGAAGGGCCGGGGTTAGTGATGGGTTGGTTGATATTTGTCGAGAGATATATGATCAGTTTGCCATGTACGACAAGATTGTCATTCGATTTTTTCAAATCCAATGTGAGCATTTCTGGACGGCCGTTAAAATATACTTCATAGTGAAAGATTTGGAGAGGTACGCACCATGGCCGCCAAGTTCAAAGTCAAGCACATCGCTGACTCGCACATTGACGACACCGAGGAATCCCTGGTCCCGCCTCTTGAATTTGCGCTGGTCAAATATCTGGACAGCGACAACGGAAGAGTCTTTGACGGTGCTGGATATTGTTCAGCAGTGATTGACAACACAGTCGTGCATTATATGTTACTCACATATCAAAACTCTCATTCCAGTAAGGATTCAAAGTTTTCTTGATGACACTGGTGGTGTGAGTTTGTTCTGCATCGACTGTGATGACAGCAAATGGATCCGGCAGACGGAATACATCGCGTTTGGATAGCCCATCCGCAGCAACAACTGCATCAGAAACCGACAAATGTAAGTTCATTATCCCAATGAAAAGGTAGATTAGACTGAGATGGAACGAACCTGTAACCCTTATCTTCTTCCGACTATAAGTGCAACGGAAGATAAACATTGAGGATCAATAGCAGACAGAAAAGGATGACTGACAGGACAGTGGGTGGTACGGACATGACGCTTCAGCAAGCAACTGATGCTAGGTTATGGATACGAGACTAGACGGTATTAAAGAAACAAGGAAACCGCCAAAGAGACGTATGAAAGGAGGAGAAAGATAAAATGTGGATCCGTTCAAAGTTGGATGAGCAAGCACTTGAAATGTCACTTGTCACTTTGATGTCACCCTATGTCACATCTTATTTTGGCACTCGCTCCAACGCTGCTCCGAATTTGGTATCATTGTATATTTCTCTTTCAAGGTACGCTAACATTGGATACTAGAGCAAACTGTTCATCTAGAACGTGGTTAACGTTCAAGACGGTTCAAGTAACAGATGCAGTCTAGCCCATATGGTCAATTTCCTGGCTAGATGAATTGTGCGCTTTCGTGCTTCCTACTCCTCTCCACCGCCGCCGACATAAGGAACGCATTAGCCCTGTAAAACTCCCCCAGGAGCCCCCTTCGCAAATGGATCAATTATCTCTCCATGCCTAGAACTAATGTAATATTTCGGAGTACACTCCGCAGTCACATTGCACATGGCCTCCATAGGTTCAAGGGTAGGATCAATCGTATATGTGATGCTGGGTGTTTCACCCGAAGTTTCAGCGTCCACGAACGGGTTCGAAGAGTCCTCACTTTCTTCGATGATCGTGGAAGAGCAGTTACGCCATTTCCATCGCTTACTCGGCAGTCTTGGACGTGGTTGAGGTCGCGATTGCATTTTCAAAGGCTTCGCATTCCGGATAGGAATGAATAATTTGCCTGCGTTCTGGGGATCTGTTGCTTCGGGCCCCCGATACGGATTCGGACCACTATAGATCTGGTACGGGTTTGCGCGGGTGTCAATGGACTGGAGTGTTTGTTGACTATGGCACTTACGGGATTGATTATGGTGACTGATCCCAGTGTAACCGTAGGAGATTTCAACGTTTGGCTATCTCTGATTCGTTGGGCGTCGGCCTGGGATGCGAAGGTCAACTTATCGAATCTTGGACGGCAGGTGTGACTTACCCCATTCTTTACCCTCTTCGCGAGTTCCGACTTCTCCTTTCGCTCGAATAAAGCCATGAAACGGAACATTGTGCTGGAGTTGGTGTGGGTGATGGCCAAAGGGGGAGGTGGTCAGCTGTGGGGAAGCGTTGAGGTCGTATTTATGCCTCCAAGACAGGGGTTCAAGTTGTTTCGGAAATAGCGTCACATCCGGACAATGCGCTCCTTTGCGAGTCAATCAACGCGCGGCTGATCACGAACATCGACCCGCATCTATTCTCCGTGTCTCACATTTCGCCGCTGAGTACTATTCTATTTTCCCCAAGTCTGAGTTTTTACAACAAAGACGGGGTGCTAACTCCACTTTTTGATGTGCTATGTACCTATGAATACCGTCTGCCAAGTGTTACCAGTATGTCTAGAATAGGGACGTCCAGCAACATATGACTCGAAGAACTCAAGGCTTAAGCTAGTCTCGTCCGCTTCGGGAAGTAAGGCGGCCTGAATGGAAACCGCCGCACGATGAAGCGAAACTGGCTTGAGAGCACAGCTGGTGTCAAAGTCCAGTCAAAGTCCACACTACTTTGCCATTGCGGCTTGTCTTCCAATTCTCTCCACTCATCTGCTCCATAGCTTCTACATGTAACATGCCACACATCGACATGCCCATGAACACAGTGACTACTATTTACATCCTGTAGACTCTGGACATTGACACATGTACTTCTCTAGGCTCATCAGCATGCTGCGAATGCAGACGACCATTTAGCGCAAGGTCTCCTTATTCCAGCTGCAGAGGAACACTACAAAGCTGCAGAAGCATACATAGCCGCTGTCGAACGCAGCAATGACGAATCAGTTTAGGACTGCTTCCACTGACCTCGACTCCTATTACCAAGTTCTGACCAAAATCTTGACATGTCTCGCAGGCGAAACGCACCTTGAGGATGCTGTATAATGAACACTGCAAAGCCGGGAAGGAGCTTCAAAGGAAAATTGCGAAATTGAGGGAAGAAGGCAAGGACCCGACGCTCCCACAAAAACCAGATCACCCCCCGCAGTCAATTGCTACCCAGTCGACTTCGCCCGCCCATCCCGGCATCCCCCGTCATGTGCCATCCCCTCCACCCCACCGTCGCATGACAGATTCGCAAAATACGGTTGATGAGTCTTTTATGCTCTTGGGAGGACAACGTGTGAGCCTAGACTTTCTTCCTTGTCGTGAAGTACTGGAATTCACAGATTCCCGTTCCGGTGTGACTGCAGTCCGACCCGGGAGATGCATTTAATCAGTTTTGGAATATCATGCAAGGGATGTTGGATAATCTCTCACAGCCTGTTGCTTTTGCCACCGCACCACTCGGTTCGTCTGAAGCTGCCACTCCTGCCGTTAATAGCGCCACACCGTCGTCTGCATTGCGGAGAGACGGAAGTTTGAGCAGTGATACTGATATTGAGGAACCGATGGTTAAGCGCTTTACAAGGCGAATTGGGATGAGTAGGGGTGGTAAGAAGGGAGATCGGTCAGTTGGGTCCAGTAGTGGTTTGGATGCTAGTACCTCAAAACCGCATATGCATGAAGAAGAATTTGACGAGGATATTTTTGATGAAGGTGAGTCTTGTTCCTATTCATGCCATTACAGCATTTCTTTTCTCTCTCTCACGGCCGATCTGCCAGGAGATGATCTATCCGAATCATTTTGCCTGATTCCTTCCGGAGAGGAGCCATCACCTTTGACTCTCAAAAGAGAGAATGCCTCTCTAAAGGCTGAAGTGGAAACAATGCAAAAACGATTGCAGGTGACAGAGCGGGTTCTTCAGCTACGGAAGGAGCAAGACCAGCAGTTACGCGATAGTATTTTCCTAGCTACTCGTGAGGTGCGTATTACTGTCCTTTTCTGTATCGTAATTTGTTCATATTTTACTGTTAGGCCCAGCGTGCAATGGGTGCATCTGTTGTAGCACAACGCCCCGGAATTGATTTCGGTTCATTAAACATCAACAATGTGCCGCCAGTGCCTATACCTGGCATAAGTTCTGGACGCGAGGCGCAATACGCGCGGCGTGTGCGGGAACTCGAAGATGAACTTCGTGCCGTGCGGGTTGAAAACGAGAGACACGTTAGTTTTCTATTGCTTCTATTTGTCTTATATATCGTTCTTACGGATTTGACTGTCCACAGAAGGTGATGATTGCAAAATTCCGCGAGCGATGGGAGAAACTCAAGGAGTCGGCGAAACGCAAGAAGGATGCCAAGGCTGCTGCTGAGGCTGCTACATCCGGTGTACGCGAACGAATTGACGAGGAACCGGAGGCGGAGGAGGAGTTGGACACGGCGAATGTAAGATAGGTAAGTGGGAGTAATCAGACAAAATATTTGTTATTTTATCCTTCATTTACTTTCTCCCTTGGGTTGTTCTGTGTTGTGTGCTGAAGTTTCCTTATCGCATTGTATCAATAGCCAATTACTAACACTCCCAAAATGTTCGAACCATCTATGATTTTACTGAAACTCAAACGAAACTGAGTTCTACGTGGAATTGACGGAAGAAAAATGATCGATGATCGTTCAATATGTACACAAGAATTCCACAGCTCGACAAGTCTCAATGAAATGATGAAGTAAAACTAAGAAGCGTGTTTTGAGTTGTCTACACAATCTCCAGATACTCCTGTATAATAGCTGTTATGCAATAGAGCTTCACCCGTGCCGGGGCATTGGTAGCGGTTTGGGTTTCGCGAAAGATGCTGAGCGAACGGGGTCAAAGTCAGACGCATAAAATGCATAGAGGCCAAGCAGGAAAGGAAGAATGCTCTCTAGGGCTGGAGAATGATGGACGAAAATATAAGAGCAGTGGATCTTGTAAGTAGAGCAATGCAAATCAATGGCTGATGCAGTCGCTGGATAAACGGTAGGAATACACACTTCATCACGCAAGGGTGTCGTTGTGGGAGGTCCCGGATTTCGAGGTCACCGTGTCTGTGCCTGTGGAATCAATGACCACTGACGAGGAATGATGGATACCGGAGCACGTAGTAGCCAGAACTAGAGAAAAGTCTGACTGCGAGTCTCACTCGAGCCGATGATGAGGCGGTGGGGAGACACATTGGAGTCAGAACTTCTCCTCGGTTCATCGGATGTGGTCAATGTCACCTGAAAGAGCGTCCAGTAGAAAAGCCGAGGAAGTTGTCCAGACCAAGTTCAGTCGTGATTTCGGTGATGGACGAGATTTCGGAGAATGCACATGACTTGAACCGTGGTGCAAGTCAATGAGGTTGAACGTGTTGTCAAGGCATTAAATGAAGCCTGAAGGAGCAGAATGCTTGCAATAGCGAGTAGTTGCGAAGGACCAGTCCAGTGATCGATCGTATCGAAGCGGCTCTGAAGTATGGAGGAAAGGAACGATAGGAGACAGGAAAGAAAAATACCGTGACTGCGAAAAAAAGTAGGGATGGAAGAGAAATTGGATTGGTTGGTGCGCATCACTCGAGTCGATATGTAACAATACAGGATTCTGACGTTGCAGGCCCTACGATCATGCAAACAGCCCAAAGTCGACGATGCGCAGGGATTTCGCAAAATCGTAGAAATGGGTCTGTGCAGTATTCCATCCATCCTCCCCGATTGCTTCTCCTTCGGATGTCCTCGTGGGCACGTTGAACGTCACTAGAAGATCGATATTCTTGGTCTCTACGCGGAAGAGAGCCATCAGGATTCGAACTTCGTCTGATGTGCTCCGATTGAATTTCGGGACGTGTTGGGTGCCAGTGAGAACGACGGCGGAGGGTGTGTCGTCACCTCTGTCATTTGGGATGACGCTCACACCGAGAACCTCACTGGACTGAGCAGAGTTATCGTTCGCCAACGAATCAAAGTGGAATCTGGAAAGAATGAGCATTGTAAAGATAGCCAGAAACAGGACAGACTAAACCTGATCGCATCTGAGAAATGAACGGGTTCGACCATTTGAAGGATCTCCGTGATGATGCTGATATTTGAATCTGGGTACAAGAATACCTCTTGTGTATCGGGGACCTGACGTAGGTCGCTAACGAGTGTCGTTTGATTGGGGCAGTCGGACGTGACAGAAATACGACCTACGATGCGTCGACGAGATTAGAAGGTGTGTTTGCCGTAATGGCGCCTCCAAAAAGGTCTCGAACAATAGAGTAAGGCATGGGTGAGATGAAGGAATTTAGCGAGCAAGGTGTAGCGAGCAAAGTCTCGAACGAGGTGCTATCGAATAAAGTATTAGCTCAAATCTCACTATATTAGAGTCAGTGCGCAACCGAAGCTAATCATGTGATGGGAATATTTTGTGACCGTTACAGACGCGTCTGTCACAACCCGTGTTGGACTCTCGCGTTGCTCCTGCCATTCAGCACATTCCCGCTCTATCATTCATCTTCGAGGTGCTCACACCAATTTATCGAGGTCCTTCTGTAATCTGTTGACCCTCGATCACTATGGCAGACTCACTACACCGCTCAACCATGCAACCCGCTGCTGATCCTCATGGGAATATGCGCTCGGGCATTCCTGTGCCCGCTACCGTAAAGAAACCAACCCCTAACATGCGCATGTCTTTGGCTGGGCCCGCCCTCCGTGCTCCATATCCACCACCATCCCACTCGGGACCAGGAACAAACCCAAGACAATCGATGCTTCGTTCACAAAATGTCAATCCACTGCTGCAAAGCACGAGTAAACCTAATTTTGGACGTACTCCATTGAACAAGTGAGTAGAGCAATTATAAAACTTGGACCATATTTTGGTGTTCTGGTGTTATGATGCATCCGTAAAGCAGTTTCCGATGGTCTTTCGGTGTATGCTGTCCAGGAATTGTCCCACTTTGCTCAATATTATTGAAACCTTTGTTCTAGCAGTACACGTCGTGGATCGACATGGGCAGGTGGTGCAGTAGCTGCGCCATCGACAAACAGCCAGAATCTCAAGGATACTCGTCCACTCCGTGACCGCCAATATCAGGCCAAGATGCGACAGGATATCTTCAACTACTTGCAAAGCGCTGGACTTGACATCTCTATGGCCACTTTGACGAATATTCAAGGCAAAGATTATCGAGCCATCTTCGATTATCTTGTATTATCTGTCGACCAATCCCACCCATTAAACCAGAATGCTCGGTTCGAAGATGAATTCGTGCCCGCATTGAGAGCGCTTCGTTATCCTTTCGCCCATCAAATTGATAATAAGTGGCTGGCTGCCCCTGCAAGTATGCATTCTTGGCCTTCCCTTCTTGGTGTGCTTCATTGGCTTGTGGAAGTATGCAAAGTACATCTCTTCCATGTTCATATTATACATGCATTCACCGGTAGAACAATCTTACAGATGAGAGGCGAATACCTATGTAGTGGGCATCCAACGTTACAGATTCCATCCGATGTGCCGGCGGAATTCGATGATCCCTGGGATCACCGAACCCTCGCTTTCGAATATTATGAACAGGCGTACATAGTCTGGTTGGACCTCGTTGATGAATTTGTAGAACCAAATCAAAAATTGGAGGACCGTTACGGTTAGTGTCAATCTCGATGATATAATGTATGTTAACTCACATTACTTCACAGCTACGAAGAATGAAAGAGTACAGATAGACTTGGAGGAGCAGACAAAGCAACTGGATCAAGCCAAAGTTGAATTTAATAAGCTCCAGTCATCCGCAGTAAGATTTTCGTTTTGTGAGTGCCTTGTGGGATTCTCAGCTCTTTCTATGAATAGGCACCAGTCGCAAAGCTGCAGAACGAAAATGGGTTGCTAACCGCCGACAGCGAGAAATTCCAGAGAATTTTACAGCAATACGAAGGTCGAAAGAAAAAGTTGATCGATACCATCGCTATTGAGAAAGCACAACTTGCAACAGGAGGTGTGATTTCATTACCAGACATTTTTGCGACTGTCATGACAGGCTATCGACAGGGATGCATCTTGAACAGCTCCAGTCCGACCAAGCGAGGCTGGCCGAAATCGTAAAAACGCAGAATCTTTCTCCCGAGGAGGTCATCCGGATGAACACAGACCACGAAACACTTTCACGGAATCTAGAAGACCTGCGGCAGAAAATTTCAGAAACACATAGGACCGTGATGACCCTTGAGGTCAACGTCACGAATCGTGCTTCGGCTGCCGAGGAGGCCCTAGAGGCGTATAACAATTTGTTGACCTCGCTCGAACTTTTCCCTCCCCTCCCACCACCCCTGCAAGATGTGGATCTCACTTTAGAGCTAAACACAGCTGCACCGAATCCCCAACAGCTCCTTTCCGGAGCAGATATTAGAAAGGTTATAAAACCGACTCTGAGCAGTGTGGCAGAGTCCATGAGATCGGAGCGTGCTTCGGTGGAGAGCGAACGCATTAAGGTGGACAACGAGCTAGATCAGCTGACATTGGAGTGTGAAAATATTGATGAGGATATTGGAGAGGTCGAAAAGAAGGTCGCGGGTTTGAACGAGCAGGCCGATGATCTGCGGGATGTTAGTGTCTTTTTTCCTGGATCCTCATTTCGGCTCTGAATGGTTTCCGTCATTTGGGAAAGCAGGCGGCGCAGCAGGAGGCTCTGGTTAGCAACGCGGAAGCAGGACGCCTGGAACGAGATCTTGCTCATGCCAGAACCGCAGCCTTGGCCAATGGAATGGGTGTAAAGTCTCGATTACAGGCTCTACAATTCGAGTTGGGTTCCTATTTCCCTTAAATATTTGCAGCACGATTTACTGACCATCCTAATCGTTTTAGCTATCGAGAGCAAATAGAGAAGGTTTCCCGGTTAAAGGAAGATACTGTTCGTGCCATCATCAAGAATAGCAACGATATTGCTATGTTCAAAGAGGAGGTGTCTCGACATCTGAGGGAACTGCGGGAGTTTGCGGAAGGAGATTGATGGTGTCTTTTTCTTTCTTCTCTTGCTTGATGTCGCTGCTTTACTGCTATCATGATGTGCTTTCATTGTGATAGAGACTATTTATGATTATTCCACAAACTGGTTTTTAGTTCGCTGCTGACTGCTCTTGGTTTTCCATATGAAGGAGTCTGGCTCCGAGGAACGGACAGATTTCTCGACGACGGCGAACAATTTACCGTGTTAACACCCATGGATTGTGAATGAACAGGCAATTTGAGTGTTACATCACTGCCGGATAATTAGTAACAGCTGCGCAAATCCTGGCATTGAGTAAGCGGGGAATCTTCGAAGCGTTGACGAGAAGAGACAACTGGAAGAAATCGAACGAATGGCACCTCCCAAATATCATATACGGGAAGCATGAGGGGCAGGTTGTCAAGTTAAACAGTACTCCTCGAGAACTTGTCCCGGCCTTCCCATCCATTGCCATCGCCGGCCTGGATTGATAGCAGTGTTCGGAAGCAAGCAAACACCCTTTCTCGCAAGCTCGGCAACAATCCTCGCTATATTGCGTGAGTCCTGTAGTGAATGAGAACAAGTGACTTCGCTTTAAGATCATGACCTATAAACAGAGCAATGGACAGACAATATATTACTGACATCGATTCCACTGTGCTGCCGTCCTTCGAACACTGGCAAGCTAAGAGCCTTAAGTTGGGATGGAATGTTCAGGGAACCACTCCAAGGCTGCGAGTATATCAGTGAATTTTCCTTCTTTTTCGTTGTAAGACGACTCACTCGGGCTCCCGCAGTCTTTGCAGTATGGCCAGGCTGAAGATTTAACGAACGCATCACCATCATTCGGACATCTAGGACATCACCCTTGACCCAGCTCGGCATTGGGACCTAAAATACCCCATAAGCGGACGATGATTTCTGATCAGCGATTCACTAACTTTGGAAATAAAACATTGTTTCACAATGAAGTCCCGAATGTCAAAAGGTCCGTCGGTGCACCAGCAAAATCGAGCACGACGGTTACCGGTCTTGGCATCAATCAAGCCATTCTTAAACAAGAACTTTTGAAACGATTTGAGGACTTCTGGAAAGATGGGGGCTGAATTCACTTGTCTCTATCCATGGAATTACAGGATTTCATGATTAAAGTACTGATTAAGTTGGTTTAAAATGGGAAATCACGGACTTGTGTTATTCCAGTAAGGTCCATGCAGAACTTTGATAGCGTCGGTCTCCAAGTTGGCCTTACGAAGCTACGAAATTCATCAACGACTTCCAGCTGACTCGCATTGCCCCCTCCCGTTTCGTCCTTCCAGCGCATCAAACAAACAGGGAATTCCTGAAGTGCTCTGGTGTGGATAAGTCAGACCCCTCCGCCAATCGAGACTGTTCTTACAATGATTTCATTCGGAAAGTTGAAGTCTGTCCCCTGCTGACACGTAGCCTCGACATCCAGTACGAGGAAAACATCATAAGGCTGTGTCACAGGTTGAGGTGGGGCCACAATGGCAGAAGGTAT
>Ga0210383_10001821_pt1 | contig 19412 bp, 8 predicted proteins | sample IncBWC14OmetaG_FD_160072 | JGI IMG/M metagenome (GOLD analysis project Ga0210383, IMG submission 160072) | Forest soil microbial communities from Barre Woods Harvard Forest LTER site, Petersham, Massachusetts, United States - Inc-BW-C-14-O ...
CGGTCTCTTCGTCTCTGTCATTCCGAGGAAGTAGATTTTTTTGACGGTGACGCCGACATTCACCTGCAACGAGCCGGTCTCTGGCGCATGCCATGCCGTCCCAATAAAAGGAACGCCGTAACGGTACAGCATTCTTGTGTCGCCCTTGGCAATCGGCAAAGCGAGAAAGCGATCGTGAGAAGGGGCCTTTGGGTCAGTGGCTCCAAAGCACTGAGTTCGGCCCGCGAGTAACCCGATCAGTACAGCACAAACCGTAGTGAATTGCTTTGTCGTTCGATATTTCGTCATGTCATCCTGTCTAAAAATCTATTAGCGCGCCGCGAAAAATATGACCGTGCCAGTCTTATCCGTTCAACTTTAATCTCCGGACAGCCCCTTCTGCGCGCTTACAATAAAATGCACTAAACAAGGAAACCGGTCCCTCACAGACGATGGCAGGAACCTTATCGCGTCAGTCTATGGGGAGTCAAGTAGTAGAAGATACTATCCTGATAATGTTATTTAGTTTCTTTGGCATCAATTGCTAGGCCATTTTAGTACAAGAATATTGGATCAGATGAGATACCGGTCTCACAATAAACTCGACATTGCAACTCAACTCTAATATAAAGGTCCTCGTTGCATTTAAGACCGGTGTTCTGGAGCTGTCGGCAACTGCAGCACTGCCTCTCATGGGAGTTGTAGATGAAGCGCGTCCTATCCGTTTCAATATTCCTCACATTTTTCGTTTCGATTTCTTTTCTGCCCGCATTTTGCCAGACAAGGACAATCTGGGAGATTGGGAAATACGATCAGTCAGCCGAGGAGTTTAAGGCTGGCCAGAGCGACCACCTCGTCTACAAGGTAGGCAAGAGCGATTGGGCGCAGGATTGGCCCCGCTGGCAACGGACCGGATCCACCTATGAGATCCAATTCAATCTTGATGCTGCACCGAAGGGCGTGTATCTTCTGAAGATTTCCTTGCTCACCGGTTACATGAGAACGCCGGATATGCAAGTTGAAATCAATGGGCACAAGGGGATCTTTTATGTGCGTTCCAAGCCGATCTACACGGCTAATAGCAGCCTGTTGAGCATTGAGCTGCCCACGGAGTACATGGCCAAGGGCGAGAACAGCCTAGTCTTCTCGCCAGTGAATACGCAGGCCGCCGATGCCGGATCGGACACGTCCGCTGAATCATTCCGTTACGACTTCATCGGCATGACGAACGATCCTCGTGCGACGTATTCACGGGATGATCTTCGCGCCGATGTGGTTCCCACGGTCTTTTATCAGCAGAAGGAAGGAAAGCTGGTTGAGTTAGTGGATGCATACCTGCGATTTGGGCAGAAAAATCCCATAGGCCGTGCAGTGCTCAAATTGAATGGAAAGAGTTATAGCGCCGAGGTTGCTGCCAGGAATGACTTTGGAGAGGAGCGCGTTGAATTCGAGGTATTGGAGTGGCAAGGGACCGCGGCAGCGACGTTGGAAGTTACTGCAGGAATGCAACGTAACTTCAATCTGCCCTTGACCGCAGAGCGCAAGTGGACTCTATATGTTGTGCCGCATACGCACGTTGACATTGGGTATACGGATTACCAAGGCAAGGTGGCCGAAAATCAAGCAGAAACGCTTATGGAAGCGGCTGGCCTGATGAAGAATTATCCCGGCTTTCGGTTTGCGACGGATGGCTCATGGAACTTGCAGCAATTGATGGAGACGCGGTCGCAGCCGGAGCGGGATGAGATCCTTGGCCTAATTCGCTCAAACAAGATCGGCTTGCCCGCCGACTACTTCAATCTGTTGACCGGTTACGCATCGCTGGAGACACTCTACCGCTCGCTGTATTACACCAAGAGCCTATCTCGCGAATATAACTTGCCTTTTGACTATGCCACGACAACCGATGTTCCGTCTTATACTGGCGCTTATCCTTCTGTGTTGGCGAGTGCGGGAATCAAATATTGGGCGGTGGGCGCGAACCAGGATCGCGCGCCCGTCCTGACGCATGAATTATGGAATGAAAAGTCGCCATTCTGGTGGGAGGGGCCGGACGGGAAGAAAGTCCTGTTTTGGTACTCGTGGGGCTATTCGCAGATAGGGCGTTTCTTTACGCTCGATCCTACGAATGCACTGATCCATGAATCGCTGCCGCAACTTCTTGCCTCGTATGACAGGCCTGCTTACAAGCCGGACGCCGTATTGATGTACGGAGCGCAAGATGAAAATACGGACTTGCACCCCCAATTGGCGATGTTCGCCACCGTGTGGAACCAATCTTATGCGTACCCCAAGCTGCGATATTCGACGTTCGTTGATTTCTTCAACTATATCGATCAACGTTATGGCGCCGAGCTGCCAACTTACAAGGGAGACATGGGCACGTATTGGGAGGACGGCATCGGTTCTGACGCGTCTTCTGCGGCGGGAGACCGTCACAACCAAAGCGATGCGCTGTCGTCGGAGATCGTCTCCACAGCGGCTCATGTGATGGACCCGAAGTTTCATCTGCCTAAGGCAGAAGTGGAAGATGCGTGGAACAACATTCTGCTGTTCGCGGAGCATACCTGGGGTGCGGGCAATTCCATTTCACAACCCGACACAGACGAGGCCGTGAAGCAATTGGCGGCCAAGGACAATTTTGCGACCCAAGCTCATTTTGAACTGGAAGACATCACAAACCGCTCTCTTTACCAGTTAGCACATCAGATTCAGATTCCGGGCAGAACAATCGTTGCCTTCAACGGACTGAATTGGAAGCGCAATGCGCTCATAGAAACCGACCTGCGTAAGAATGAGGAGCTCGTCGATCTGACCACCCATCAGAAGATCCCTCTGGAAGTTATGTCGGATAGAGAGAATTTTCTTCACGTCAGATTTCTGGCCAGTGACCTACCTTCTGTAGGATACAAGTGTTTTCAAGTTCGCGCTGTATCCAATCCTGCGCCAGTGGTCTCGTCACCTGAGTCGAATCCTGTCATCGAAAATAAGTATTACCGAATTACGGTCGATGTTCAGAGTGGTGCAATCCAAAGCATTTTCGACAAGGAGTTGCAGCGGGAGCTAGTCGATAACGCCAGTCCGTACCGATTTGGCCAGTATTTATACGTGACAGGAGGCGGCCCTGAGGACAATGGACCAACTCGGATGATCCATCCCTCCAAATCGCTTCCCGTTGCAAAGTTGGTGGTCCATCCCGCAACAAAGGGTGAGTATGTAGGCGCCCGGAAGACGGCTTGGGGCTACTCCATCAAATTGCGCAGCTCCGATGTGAATACGCCTGAAATCGGCCTAGAGCTCCTTCTCTTTGACAATGAGAAGAAGATGGAGTTTCGCTACACGGTAGAGAAATCGTATACCACAGCGAAGGAGGCAGTGTACTTTGCCTTCCCTGCCGCGGTGGAATCTCCAAGGTTTGAATATGCCACACAGCAGGGTTGGGTCGATCCGTCGCGCGATATGCTGAAAGGTGCGAGCCTCGAGTGGTTCAGCGTTCAGAAGTGGATGGCAGTACACAATTCCAACCTAGCAGTAGATATTGTTCCCGTGGATGCGTCGCTTGCAAGCTTCGGAGACATTAACCGCGGGGAATGGCCGGAGGAGTTTCTCCCAAAGACTTCCACAATTTTCTCTTATGCCATGAACAACTATTGGCACACCAACTACCGTGCAGGGCAGGGCGGAACCTTTAGGTTCCGCTATGTCATGACGAGCGCAGAACGGCTTGATCCGGCGGCGCTTACACACATGGGATGGGAGAGCATGGAATCGCCAGCTGTTGACGTGGTTGCCAATCAGGATAAGGTTGGTAATCCAGACGAGCCCTTGTCGGCAGAGGGAACAAGTTTTCTTGAAATCAACGCCCCGAATGTTGCGCTTGTCACCTGGAAGCTAGCGGAGGATGGTAAAGGAACGATACTGCGTTTGCAGGAAACAGCAGGCCAGACCAGCGAATTCACTGTCCGGCTTCCGCACACAACCATACATTCCGCCAACCTTTGCAATACTGTAGAGGACAATCTGCACGACCTGGACGTCGCGGGCAACGTGATCCACTTAATAATTCATCCTCACGAAGTGTTAACCGTTCGTTTGACCCAATGACTCGTTGCACCAAGAATAGCCGGAGTATAACTACATGCGTAATCTGCGATCCGGACGCCCACGTTGGCGTGTAATGCGAGCAGAGCCAAGGAGGCGCCGAAGACGCTAACCAACGTTGGCATGTCTGAAACCGACATGTCGAACTCTACACGATCATTTGCTCGGTCCGTCAAGATCGAACTGGAAGAACTGGCCGATGCGATGCTGGACGCAGGCGCAAAGAGCAGATGAAACCGTTGGCCAGAGTGCCACTACTGATCATCGACGATCTCGGTATGCGCAAGCTGCCGTTGATCGGAGCCGACGAGTTGCTGGAGATCATCATGCGCCGCTATGAACGAGTCAGCACGCTGATCACCTCCAACAGGCCGTAAAAGACTGGGCAACTACTTAACGCCGCGAGGGGACAGGTCTCAACAAGTAAAACCTCTGGCGCCGTAACCATCCTTCTATCTTTTGACAATCACCTCAACTGTGTTTGGAGGAATCGTCAATTTGACCGGCAATATTGCTTTTCGGTCTGTCTCGAATGGCGTCGCAATAGTGACTTCTCCGCCTAAACCATCCAGATGAACTTCCGCCGATTCCGGTACAGTGCCGAAGTTCACGATTACGCAGGCGCGCCCTCGGCTGTCTGGCTGCAGCGGATTAAAAACCGAATATCGGATATCTCGGTCTCCCGTGACGGTCGCGCCCATCGTGTCGTTGAAGCGTCCGAAGAAGAGCAGATCCGCGTACTGTTTGCGAATCCGGATCAGTTCGCTGACATAGCGGGCAAGGGGCCGCGTGAGGGGCTCGTCGACGGACGCGGTATAGTGGCGAGGTGACAGGTCCCACACGAATCCATAGCGCATCCCGTTATTCATTTGATGGTAGTCGCCTGGAGTTTCACCGAAGAGTGTCGCGGTCCATTCCGGGAAGGTGTAACGCAGCGCGGGCGATCCGATGTCAATGCTTCCCATTCGCATGTAGGAGACATCGACATAGGGGAGCGACCGATCGAACCATACCTCACCAGCTAGTGAAAAATCGGGATTGATAGCCCGAGCGCCGGAGAGCAACTCTTTGAATGTTTCAAGAATCCCTGGCACAAGCGATTCGTCGGGAGAAACGTGAAGCTGTTTGTTGAAGTCAAGCGTGCTTGAACCGGCCGACTTATCCAGTTGAAAGCCGTCCGCGCCATCACGAACGAGTTCGAGATACTGATCCATAAGGAATTTTCTGAATTCGGGATGCGCAGGGCTCACTAGAGTCATGTTCGAGTGCGCCAAGCCAGCGCGCGCGCTGATGGTCCCTTCGCCCCATCCGAATAAAGTCCAGTCCGGCGCCCAGCGGCCATCCACTGCATATTGCTTGAGCTTATTTTGAAAGAGCGGTGTAGCTGTATCCGCTACGTCCACATTGGAAAAAATGAGTGGATGGACACCCATGGCGCGCATGTCGGTGAGGGCCTTACGAAACTCTTCTGGGGTTCCCAGGCGCGGATTGGGCCGGTATTGCGGGTATCCGCGATCGATTCCTCCCATGTCCCAACCGAGGATTTCAAACGTGGTGATTCCGTATTTCTTTGCGTCGGCAGCTAGCTTGGGCAGCTCATCAAAGCGATGCAGAACCACATCTTCGCTGTTGGACAGAATGATGGATTGCCATGCATTTTCTTTCCGAAGCCAGTCCGGTGTGCGCTGAACCGTAAAGTATTGGTCGAACCACGAACGGTATATTTTGCTGGCTTCGTGCCAGTCTCCCTGGTGGACTTCGAGGGCGACAGGGCCCGACGTAAATGTTCCCTTGCTGAGATATGGGAGGTTCACCCATCCCATCGTCATACCAATAGGTTTTTCCGCGGAAAGTTCGGAAGGTAAAGGCCAGTCATCCTTGGGATCCGAGCCCTTCGAAAAAGGACGCAGTTCCATATCCAGCAACATCAAGCGAGTTTCTTTATCCTGGTTGGCGTAGTAATAGCCGACACCGGCTTTCTTGTTATAGATATCGATCCAGCCCATCGACATGGCCCCCGGATAAGTGAAGGTCATCGCGTCGTAGGGTATGCCAAAATTACCGCCGCGAACGCCCCCTCGGAAGCGAGTAAACAGTAGCGGCGACATATTCTCGTTCGCGCCGGGAACCATCGACTCCGTGTCAAGCCGGTCGCCGATGCCTTTTTGCCCGCCGATTATGCCGTACATCACCTCGGCGAGTTTGCGGTTAGTAGGGTTGTTAACCTCGATAGAGAAATGAATCTGACCATCAACAGCCTGAATTCGGTAGCGCACTTTGATCGGGATTGTTTCACGATCATTCCGCAGCGAGTCATAGGAGCAAAGAATGCCATCCGGCGCCACCTCAATGCGACTCACCTTCTGATCCCGGCTGTTGAAGTAGTTGGCTTGATAGTGGTCTTCCGGAATCAGAATGCGGAAGTTCTCGCCCAAGCGCGGTTCGCCAATGATCTCCATACTAGGACTCTTCCAGCGCAAACCGACCAAGTCTCCGGTTTGTTCTGATAGGCGGAGCGTGGCGACCGGAGTTTCGATGGTGCGAACCTGGGCTGAGGCAGAAAGTGCAAGAACGGCACCGGCGGCCGCTAGAAGAAGACGGACCATTCTGAGACTTGGAAATGCCCATTTCTTGTGATTCATCGCGTGCGACTCCAAAGGTGACACCGCGTGTGTAGCGTTCTGAACAACGTGTGTCTGCAATCGTTCCATTTTTAAAGGATGGGCTCTGAGCAAGGATTGCTCAGAGCCCGATAGGCAAGTGTTACCGCTGATTTTTGTCCTGCGATCCTAGAACACGAACTTGCCCCCAAACTGGAGAAAGCGCGAGTCAATGGTGTTGCTCTGATCGGTCATTGGCGAAGTAAGCGCGACTGCGTTAGCACCTATATTCGTGTTAGTGTTGCCAGGGTTGGCGAAGCCGGGGTGGTTCAGCACGTTGAAGGCGTCGGCACGGAGCTGCAGGTGATAACCCTCTCGCCACACCTTGAAGTCCTTGAACAGCGACGCGTTCAGTCTCCAATTGCCCGGCCCCGAAACACTGTTCTTTGGGCTGCCGAAGAAAGGTGCCACGTTAGCGTAGCCCGAGACATACGGCGCGGCCTGCCCGAGGCTGCTGTAGACGCCATTGGAAAGCGCTGAATCGGGGCCGATGGCCGGTGATTGATAGCTGAACGAGCCGGTCGCGTAAGGCGCCAGGGCAGCCACAGCAGCCGCATTGTTTGAACCCAGGACACCGATCGGGTCGGCAAAGGCGCACGGGTTGAACCAGCGCGTCCTTGTTCTGGTTTGCGCCGCGCAAACATTCGCGGCGGTATTCGACGGCGTCCCTGCGGTGATGCCGCTCTGTACATTCGGATTGCCGCTTACATTCGGCGCCGGAAGGCCGGTGTCATACGGGTTGGCGATCTTGACGGCGCTGTTGGCCAGCCCACCGTTCGCGTTCCCCCAGCCTGAGATTCTGCTGATGCCAACTGTGAACGGCTGGCCGCCCTGGGCCCACCACTCCATGTCGGTCTTCCATCCGCCGACGATGGCGTTGAGAATTCCCCCGTGGTTGGCGAACTGCTTGCCCTCACCGAATGGCAGGTCATAATCAACGTTGACTACGACGCGGTTCCGGATATCGTAGCCGGACTGGCCCCATTCGTACTTGATGGGGATGAGTGCGGACTGCTTGTAAGAGCCAATGTCCCCGCCCAGCAAATCGACGGTGTTATCGAACGCATGGGCCCAGGTATAGCTGCTCATGAAGGAGAGCCCGCTGGAGTAGCGCTTCTGTACCATAACCTGCAGTGAGTTGTACGAGCTTGCGCCAGTCCACGACATCCAGAACTGACCACTGAGGTGCGGGAACGGCGTGAACCCATTGCCCTGCTGGCCTCCAATGGTAATCGCCTGCGGCATGTCGGGGTTGTTCATGCCCGTCAGTAGGTGGCGTCCCAAACTGCCGACGTAGCTCACCGTCATTGTGGTTGTGGGCGTAAGCACCTGCTGCAAGCTCGCGTTGTAGTTCATAGTGTAGGGCATGTGCATCACTGGGTCCTGCATCGCGACGCCGGGGAAGGAGGCGTTGTTCGCGATTCCACCCGCTCCCATGAACTGACCGAGACCGCCCTCGAGCGTATTGCTGAAGGAATTCTGCGATGCACAGTACTTTCCTTGCGCGCAGGACGGCAGGGCCGCTGAGTTTGCGTTCACAACGAAAGGCGGATTCAACAAATTGGCAGCGCCGCCGCCCGGCTCAAAGCCACCCATGAAGACACCGCCGCCGATGCGTCCTACCGTCTGGGGGCTAAACTGGTAGGCAGCGCCAAACCGCGGCGACCAGTTGGCTTTGGGGAAGGACGACAGATATGGATTATTGGTGTACACCACCTGCACATTGTCCGCGTCGAACAGCGCCACGAGGTTGGCCGGAAGCGGGTTGTTCTTTTGGGCGTTCGGCATCACGAACTCCGCTGTTCCGGTCCCTCCGTTCGAGGTCATGGAGCTGCTTTCCATTACGAAGTTCGCTAACTGGTTAGCCTGCTCCCTCTTCGGCGTGAAGTATTCGTACCGAAGCCCGATGTTCAGGGTGAGCTTGGGCGTCACCTTCCAGTCGTCCTGCACGTAGCCGGCCATGTACTGTTGCACGAAGTGGGTGTAAGTGAACGAGCTGATAGAGGCGCTGGCCATGTTATTCGTGGTGCTGTATCCGCCGCCCGGGGACGTGGCCAAGGCGATGAAGTCAGCGGTGCCGTTCCCGGTGGGGCCGCCTGCTCCGGTCACACCGGTATATGTGCCGTTGAAAGTGTAGCTCCCGCGCGGGTTCGCGGCGTTCGTGCTATACCAGCGCATAGGCATGGCTTGGAAGCCCATCTTCAGCGAGTGGTTGCCAATCATCTTGCTCACGTTGTCTATGATCTGGTAAATATTCATGCCCTCGTGGGCCGGGTCATTGCCATGGGCTCCGAAAGCGGTCAGACCGGAAATGCTTGTCGCCGGCAGGCCGCCGTTCTGTGGACCCGCGCTGAACGGAACGCCGCCCAACCCCAAGGAGGACGATATGTCGTTGCCATAGTTGTACTGCAGGTTGGAATCGTTGGCCCAATTGAAGCCAAAGCGGAATTCGTTGATCAGCGAGGACGAGAAGGTGTGAGTCTCGCTGAACATGAAGTTTTCGGCCAGGTAGCTCTGGTTGTGACCCTGGTAGCTTCCCGTTCCATCGAGAATCGGTCCCAAGGGCGCAGGGAAGGTGTTGATGACGTGTTGATAGTCGACGCGGAAAGTGGCCAGGTCGCGGCTGCTGGCGTTCCAGTCGAGGCGCTGATCCCAATTGATCGGATTCGACGTCGACGTCAAGGTCGTCTGGTAGTTGTTCGAGGTCGGTCCCGAGTCCGTGTTGCTCGCAGAGTTGCAGTCGCCCGTACTCCATCCCCCATTGGGTTGCCCATAGGTGGGTTGGCCGGCAGATGCGTAGTTCGGGCACGGGTAGAGCTTAAGGATATTCTGGGCAACCGGATCGAGTTGGCTTGCCGCGAAGACGTTCTGGCCGGGGGCAAACGTATATCCGGAATACGTGTTCTGCGAGGTGCCCGACCGTTGAAGATTGCCGGTCGGCCCCTGTGAAACTGCATTGCTTGCGCACTTATAGCTGCCGGTGTTGGTGTTGGGCGTGTACAGCACGATCGGACACGTGCCATTACCCCAGGTCGGATTCAGAAGTTCGCTGAAGTCGCCCCGCCGCATGCGGGCGGTAGGCACGCTGAGGGTGCTGGGAGTCGCCCCATTCACGTAGCGCGCGTTCTGAATGTCGCCGAAGTAGAACAGGTGATTCTTGATGATCGGGCCGCCAATGGTGGCGCCGAATTGGTTCAAGTGGAAATTTCCAACCGGTGTGCCTGGAGCCTGGTTCCAAACCTTCGAGTCGAAGGCCGTGTTTCGCACATACTCCCATACTGAGCCGTGGAATGAGTTGGTGCCGGACTTGGTGGTGGCGTTGAACACAGCACCGTGGCCGCGCCCAAGCTCCGCGCTATAGTTGCTGGTCTCGAGCTTGAACTCGGCGATAGCATCCGGTGGGGGCGCCAAATTGTAGCCCGAGCCATTGATGTAGTCGCTGTTCATCGTGTTGTTGTCAACGCCGTCGAGCTGGTAGTTATTCTGCTCTGAGTGCTGGCCGTTCGATGAAAAGTCGCCGTTGCCGGCGCCGCGGCCCACCATCGGTGTCACACCCGGCGCTTCCTGCGCGATAAAGATCCAGTTGCGATTGGCTAGCGGTGCATCGTTCAGGAATTTCGAATCGATGTCCATGGCTACTTCAGCGGTTTGCGTCTGCATCAGCGACGCCTCCGAGGTGACAACAACTGTTTCAGTCACCTTCCCCGGTTGGAGGTGCAGAGGAATGTTCAGCCGGTCGGTGACGTGAACGACGATGTCTTTCTCCTCGGTCGTCTGAAAGCCCGGCGCCGAGGCGCTCACCGTGTAGTTTCCGATCTTGACAGGGGAAAAGAAATAATTACCGCTGGAGTTGGTCTTGGTCTTCAACACCAGCCCGGTGTTCGTCTCCATGATCGACACCTGAGCGCCGGGCACTACCGCGCCGGTCGAGTCCGTGACCGCGCCAATGATGGCGCCCTGGTCCACCTGCGCGAATGCACTGCTGGCATTCAGGAAGCAAAGGAGAAGACCCATAACGCAAACGCCGTACAACGCCCACCTGAACCCACTTGTCTTTCCACTTCGAATCGTTTTTTGCATGTCACCGCCTCGTTAATTGAGCTTGCTTTCCGGTTCTTTTGTTTTGCCATTCCAAATAGAATGGTTGGAATCCTGCATTGCTAATCGCCGACCCGAGATCCAGAGGGACCGCGCATCGGCATTCGTTTGTTGGCTGCAACCCGCAGTTTCAGACCAACGTTAATCGTGTGGATCAATTTGGAGGAGGAGTATAGACACGCGGTTGAACGGTTGTCAAGGTACCGGTCTCTCAAGTTTTTTAGTCATCCAACCAAGACCGTTGAAGAGCTTTTTGCGCCCCGTCTCCGGCTCAGATAGCAAGAGTTTCCAGCCGTTTTCCTCTTGTTACCATTCATATGCCATACCTCCAAAGGTGGTTCTGTTTTTTATGGAGCGATCCAATGTGGCCGATCACTGACTTATTCAGCGTTGGAACTTTGACTGGCTGCAGTGGCAACGGAGTTACCGGTCACAGCAAATTTGCTCAATACTGTCAGCTGCGTGTTTAAGCGAAAGCTGTGTTGGCAAAGGAGGCTAGCAGTAAGAGTAAAGATAGGACTCGGAAGAGACTCGGTCGATTCATTGGATTCCTCGGTAGTAAGGCCGAAGCACGGACATGGCAATCCTGAGCGTCGGAATCATATCCAGATACGATTTCGGAGGCGCACGGCGGCGACGCCACACGGCAAGACCGCAGTTGGAGATGAGATTACGGAGCGATCCGAGAATCACGCAGCCACAAAACCGCGACTGCAACTCCCCAGGCATTGCCAATCGCATGTACAAACGCAACAGCTCAGCCGGCTGAAACCGAAATCATTGGAAGGAGATTTTATCCGCGACAACAACAACGAGCATCGGCACACAGAGATACGCCAGACGATGCGAGTGGATGTATTAGTATGAAGCGCGGCATTTGGAAAAGATAACACAGGTGATATCCACATACACGATGACAATTTGAAAAAATAGTCTATTTAGGGATGCCTCTGCACAGGACCGTGATTTGGTGGTGGCGAGGAACAAGCTGTGTTGTTGCATGCCCTGAGCGTGCGATCCTTTGCCCCTCTGAACGTCCGGGGTATGGTTGGTCTCGGCTGGAAGGCAAAGGGTGTACATGATTAGTCTATTTCGCTTAGCGCCGGATCTCTATGCCAGTCAAGTCCCTGAGACACTTCAACGCGCAAGGCGACTGTTCAGATTGCCGCTTACTGCTATCTTTTCTTTTTGCCTGTTACATTGAATCCGTCGGACGGAGAAAAATTATAGATGCCCAGTAGAAGGTCGTTTCTGAGCGCAATCTCCGCTGTTTGCGGGATAGCTGCTACCCAGGGGTTAGCAATAGCGGCAACTTCCAATCGCCGTGAATATTACGTTTCCCCCCACGGGAACGACCGAAACACCGGTTCGCCATCTCGGCCACTCAAAACGATTTCCGCAGCGGCGGCGCTTGCCCAGGCCGGCGATGTCATCACCGTACACGAAGGTATATACCGCGAACGTATCGCCCCGCCGCGCGGTGGCCTCTCCGACGCCGAACGGATCGTCTATCAAGCAGCTCCAGGCGAGCAGGTTGTCATCACCGGCGCCGAGATCGTGACTGGGTGGTCCAAGGTGAAGCATGACGTATGGAAGGTAGTCATTCCAAACACCTTTTTCGGATCGTTCAATCCATACAGCGATCTGATTCACGGCGACTGGTTCGATGCGAAAAAGCGCAAGCAGCGCACTGGTGCTGTATACCTGAACGGCGACTGGTTGGTTGAGGCCGCACAAATAGATGACCTTTATCAGGTCTCCGCTGATTCGCTTTGGTTCGGCCAAGTGGATGAAACCACCGCCACTCTGTTCGCGCAATTCAAGGGGATGAATCCAAACGAACAACACACGGAGATTAATGTACGGCAAACAGTCTTTTATCCCGAGAAGACAGGTTTGAATTACATTACGGTGCGGGGATTCACGCTGCGACAAGCAGCTACCCCGTGGGCCCCCCCAACTGCGGAACAGATTGGGCTAGTCGGGACACATTGGAGCAAAGGCTGGATCATCGAAGATAACATCGTCAGCCACTCCGCTTGCTCCGGCATCTCGCTCGGCAAGTACGGGGACCAGTTCGACAATCAGTCGCGCAACTCGGCCAACGGGTATGTGGAGACCATCCAGCGTGCGGTGGCATTCGGATGGTCAAAGGAGAACATCGGCCACCACATAGTCCGTCGAAATAGGGTCTCTTACTGCGAGCAGGCCGGAATCGTCGGTAGCCTGGGCGCGATATTCAGCGTGGTCACAGACAATGTCATTCACGATATTCACGTTCGGAGATTATTCTCCGGCGCCGAGATAGCGGGCATCAAGTTTCATGCCGCGATAGACACGGAGATCAGCCGCAACGTGATCTACCGGAGCTATCGGGGTTTATGGCTAGATTGGATGGCGCAGGGAACGCATGTATCCAGAAATCTCTTTTATGACAATGACGCACACGATCTTTTCGTCGAGGTGAGCCATGGGCCTTTCCTGGTCGACAACAACCTCTTTTTGTCCAAGGTATCTCAGCGCAGTCTTTCGCAAGGTGGTGCATACGTTCATAACCTTTTTTGCGGCGGCATTACGATTACGGACCTGGACAGCCGTATGACCCCTTACATGAAAGTCCACTCGACTGAAATTGTCGGACTCCACGATAATCCCAGTGGCGATATGCGTTTTTACAACAACCTGTTCGCGTCGGCCGGTGACCTTAGCCCTTTCAATGCGGCGCGTCTACCAATGCAGCTCGGGGGAAACGTCTTTGTCGGCAACGCCAAGCCGTGCACGCTGGAAAGCGCCCCGCTTGCTGAACCGGAGTTTGACCCGAAGATCGAATTGTCTCGAACGGAAGACAACATTCTCCTTGCAATTACCCTCAACGAAAAATGGGGTGAGCAGCCCAGGAAGATCATAACCACCGAGTTACTTGGCAACGCAATCGTCCCCGATCTGCCCTTTGAACGCCCGAATGGGACCCCGGTCCGGATTGATACCGATTATTCCGGACGCAAGCGAAATCCGGCCAGCCCGTTCCCGGGTCCATTCGAATGTCCTATCGGAAGAAGGCAGTCGATTCGGATCATCTAGTGATATTAGGTTTTCGGACGCCAACTTCGGGCTTGCTGGGGTCGAAGTTAGAAGTTGTGCCTTACAAAAACGATCGTGCGGGTTGTGCATGGGCTATTACGCTGGGCTCAGGCAAATTTCTCTTGTAATTCCTCCAACGAAAGCCCCTTTGTCTCGGGGAAGTATGCCAGCGTTACAAAGAACTGCGCGGCCATCACCACGGCGAAGAAGACAAACGGCAACGCCACTGACTTTGCCGCCAACGATGGGAATGCAAGGGAGATAAGCCCATTCATAATCCAAAGCACAGTGCTGCCCAGTGCCTGTCCTTTTGCCCGTACGCGTGTCGGAAAGATCTCGCTCATATACACCCATATCACGGAACCGGAAGATAGTGCGAAGGAAGCGGTGTAACCCGTTACGAAGTAGATCAAAGCCCCGTGCCCCCGCCCAGTAATAAAGATCGACGCAATGCCGCTGAGACCAATCGTCATGCCGACGCCTCCGATCAGCAACAGTGCTTTACGGCCTATCCTGTCGATCAGAGTCATGGCCAATAGTGTTGCCATCAGGTTCACTGCACCCACCACCACCGCCTGCAACGCGCCAGACAACCTGCTGAAGCCCGCCGAGACGAAGATGTCATTCAGGTAATAGAGCACAGCATTGATACCCGAAAGCTGGTTGAATGCCGCAAGCGCAATCGCGAGCAAAATCGGAACGCGATACTGCCGCTTGAAAAGCGGCTCTTTGCGACTGCTCGTATCCAGACGAATCGACGCGATAATCGCGTCCAACTCCTCATCTGGCTCCGGTGTGCCGATAGTCACAAGCGTCTTACGCGCCTCCTCAACTCTGCCCTGCGTTGCCAGCCAGCGAGGACTGTGGGGAATACCGAAGAGCATTAATAGGAACAAAGCGGCCGGCACTGCAGACACACCGAACTCCCATCGCCACTCCACCGCCCCCAAATGAAATGAAGCGATGAAGAAATTCGAGACGTACGCCAGCAGAATGCCGACCACGATATTAATTTGAAACAGGCCCACCAACCGGCCGCGATACTTCGGTGGCGCAAGCTCCGCGATATACACCGGCCCAAGAACTGATGAACCTCCGATGCCGAGGCCGCCGAGAAAGCGCGCGATCAGAAAAAGGGGCCAGTTCCAGGCCAGCGCGCAACCCAGCGCTGAGAGCACATAGAGAACCGCCATGATCCGAAGTGTTGCTCGGCTGCCTATATGCTGTCCAATCGCCCCCGCGCACATCGCGCCAAGCACGGTACCCCATAGCGCAATCGACACAGTGAAGCCGAGTTGAAACGGGCTCAACTGAAAATGCCCATTCAGCGCATAGGTCGTACCTGCTATTACCGCCGTGTCGAAGCCGAACAACAGACCCCCGAGGGCTCCCGTCATTGCACTACGCAAAAGATAGTTATTCAGAGCCACTAACGTCGCACCTTTCCGCATTGCATCCACATCGCATCTACCTCAGAACTTCATCATTCATGCAGCGCCGTTCGCAATGCGTCCCGCAAAGCGGAGACCGTCGCACCGGATCTCTGCAGGTCATCGATCACGATAAAGTTATGAATCGTCCCGAGCAACCGCATCGCAGTCATTGCGACACTCGCTTCGGCAAGTCGATCTGCGTACAATTCGCCGTCGTACGCAATACATCGCACTCCGTCCGTTACAATCACCGCTGGCGCAACCCGCGAAAGACCGTTACGCATCCTGATGCGATTTAAATGTCAGGACAGCGTAGTCGCCGGCCGATATCCCCCCTTCCATGTGACTTCAGTTTGGCGCAGGGGCACTGCGAGCATCGTGTAGTAGTTGTCAACAAGGAACCCTTCGTAGCCCATGGGGGTTCCGTCCCAGCGCCGCCAGTCGTTCGAGCGCCCCTTGGCGTCTTTGCCCTCAAAGCCGCACCTGCCGTATTCGTCGAGCATGGCAAAGAGAATTCTGTCGGCTTCGGCCTTGCGGCCCAAATCATAAAGCGCAGCCAGGGTAAAGAAGGCGAAGCCACCCGTTGCTCCGCCATTCTCGTAGTTCTGGAAGCCGTCGGAGTTGTCGGACCGCACGCCGCCTCCTACGTGGCCATCGGGGTTTTTGTGTACATAATCCTTCAACGTAACTGTAATGAGATTGCCGGGCAATCCCATGTTGAACTTGTCGTAGCCGACTTCCTGCATCTTGGCGAGTAGTTTGTCCATGATCGCGTTGGCTTGTGGTTTCGCGACCAGGCCGTAATGGATGGCGATGCCATTGACCCAAAGGAAATAGTAATCGTGCAGCTGTCCATCGGCGCTTCGCCAGCCGCCGAGAACGCCGGTTTCGGGATTGTAAAATCGCTGGTAGAAAACGTCGCGGAGCTTGTTTGCCGCGATCTGGTATCGCTCCCAGTCCTTTTTCTTGCCGAGCCTCTCCGCCAGCATCGCCATATCGCCAAGTGCCCGATAAGCGAGCGCATTTGCGTATGCATCCTCATACCCGAAGCCGATCGTATCCCACCAATTCGATGGTCTAAGTTTGGGAAATCCATCCGACCAGATGTCGGAGTTGCCGCTGATGCAGTACTTGATCAGGCCGTCACCGTTCCTATCGGTGGCCAGCATCGACTCTGCCCAACCGCGAATACCGCGGTAGTTTGCGGCAAGCCACGCATCGCTGCGCCCTTCCCGGACGCAGTTGGCTGCCGCGATCACCATCGAAGGAAACGTATCTGAGGACGCAGTTGGATGGTCCGGCACCACTGGCAAGCCATAGGCAAAGCCGCCGGCCAACATCCGGTCCAGCGTTTGCCGCACAACATCGAGAGCAGACAGGCCTTCCGCCAACGGCGGTGTGAGAGCGGCGATATCGGCGAATTCGTAGTAACAAAATGCGCAGCTATCGCTGGCCGTGTTGTTGGCGAGCGCTTGAAGCGATGGATTGAGTTGCAAAACGTTCAGCCAGTTGCGGCGAAACGCATCGAAGCGCGGGTCGTCCGCGATTCCTGGCACGTCGGGATGAATTGAGGTCACGTCGAGTGTGTAGACGATGCGCTGATGCTCGAAGTCCGCGCCCGGGAGCGAGAGTCTTGCTGTGGAATGAGGTCGATCGGACACATAGGTCAATCCGATATCGTGGGTACTCGCGGTAAGCCGCACCGAACCTTGACCCGGAAAGTGCATGAGGGCCGGAACCGCCAGCAGGTTGTTTCTCCTGAACACACCAAGCACAGTGCTGTGAACCTGATTCAGGTTGAAAGGGAACACCATTGCCGGGGGTTCGCAGTCCGCGGACCACTCCGACCTCAGCACGATCCTGCTGCCGGAGAATTCAAACGTCCATGCAGGGGGAGAATCCTCGTCAGCCAATGTGCTGCGGTATTCGACCCGCTGCACTCCACCGGAGCTGGAAATAGACATCTTGTAGCCAGCGTCTGCGCGGTTTGCGCCGATGATGTTGGTGCCGCGCCTGCCCTTTCCAAGCCCATCGACGTTGAAGCTCAGGAACTCCGGTGCACTCGCTGACAATTGCAGTTCCATGCTGTCCGAGGCAAAGTGCAAGGCCGCATTCTCAGTGCCGGCGATTTCCGCCACAAGAGGATGACGAGAAATGAGTGAGGCCGCGGTTGCTGCGCCGGCGACTTTCAGAAAATTCCTGCGCTTCATTATTTCCAGAGTCCTTTCGAGTACGAAATGCCCGTTCACCGACAACGGCAGGTTAGTCCATCATCTTTATCTGTACCGGACCGATGAGCCCAGAGGACATCAGTCCAGAAGGATTTTCTGTCGGACCGGGGCGAAAGGGTCGCGGCTCGCGCAGGACCATGCTGTTGAAGAGCGCGTTGGTTACAGCGATTTCCAATACGTTCTCTCCCGGTTGCACGAAGTCTGTTATGTCGGTCTGGTACGGACGCAGAAGCAGCGTCGAAACGCGCTTGCCGTTGACCGTTATTTCGGCGACATATTTCACATTGCCGAGGTCAAGGATGAGTTGCCTGCCGGCATCTGCTGCAGATACCGTGAAAGTGGTTGAGTAAATTCCACGTCCGGACAATCCACGAAGCTCGCTATCGAGCGACCAGTCGATCAATCGAAGCAAATCGCGATGAATAACTCCTGTTTTGGCGGAAGGAAGGAGGCCCGTAGCAACGAGCTTCCAGCCGCCAGTGCCAATCTCTTCCGTGCGTTTCAGGTTACGCGCAGCCGGGACAATCATCGCAGATGGCGTCGTGCCGGCAGGGTCGAAGACGATCAGGGCCGAAGACAGAGGCTGCAGATCGAGGTCGACTTCAACCCAATTGCCCTTCCGCCGATGGCTAACGATGGTTGCGGTTTTGCCGGTCCACGGATCCCACAACTCAGGCTTGCCCTCAGCTTTGAACTCGGCATCGACGTGCCGCATCGTATCCGAATCGTTGCGCAGAAAGAAGGTGTTCATACTTCCAATCCGCTTCTGGATGAATGGAAGAGCTTCGCTATGGAACCTGATATTTGAAAGCACGACTCTCTTGAGCATCGAAACAGCGGCCTCGGTATCGTCGGAAAAGTAGACATTGCGGAAACTGCGAAGGCTGCGCATCGTGGCCTGCACCCGTTGCGTTTTGCGGGCGTTTTCCAACAGGCTATCGGCATACAATGGAACTTTGCCGGCAAAGAGAATCGGAAGACCAGCGGTTGCGAAACTCTGGAGTTTTTCGGCCAATACCGCGTCGATTGCGTCGAGTGAAGGCAGAACGAGAACCCGGTAGTGCGCTCCGCCCGTGGTAACCAGCATTTCGTCGCGCACGGTGCTGCTGTGCAGGAGCGAGTCGGCGTTGATGTGATCGTAGTTGTAACCGGCGTCCATGATTGCCTGGTTTAACTTTGGCGTAGGCGGCTGTTCCTCCGCGCCATGCGCAAGGTCATCCCGATAGAGCGCGACCGAGGCGATGTTTGTTCCCACCTGCGAGATGTACTGAACGCGGGTGATATAGCCGTTAAGCTGCGCAAAGTACGGCCAGAAAGGATTCAGCTCATTGAATTGCGATGAGTAAGCCCCTGTGCCATTTACTCCGGAAAACGGGTGCCAGCCAGGCGGAGGAAGCTCGGGAATGATGTAGGGAAAGCCATGATAGACAATGGCGTTGACCCCGGCAGTGAGCAACTCATCCGCCGCAAGCTTCATCTTCTCGGGGGTAGTCTGGTAGACCGCATTTTGCCATACAAAGGATTCGCTGCCAACGATGGCACGGCCATAGACATGCGCGGATGATGCCGCCATCTTAAGAGAGTCGTAACCACCTCGAGCGTAGAGATTTTCGGTTTCGGGGATATCTGCTTCGCCGTAAACGCGCAATATATCCGCAGGCGCGCCATGCGCTTGAGTGCGGGAGAGTAGGTTGTGGTCGTGAGCCCATTTGTTAAACTGGGCGTAGAAGCGCTCAATCATGATGTCAGACACGGTTTGACGATAGTCGTGGCGGACCTGGTCGCCTATATCTGTCATTTCGAAGACGGGAAGATCGACAAATTCGCCG
>Ga0210383_10001823_pt1 | contig 19397 bp, 12 predicted proteins | sample IncBWC14OmetaG_FD_160072 | JGI IMG/M metagenome (GOLD analysis project Ga0210383, IMG submission 160072) | Forest soil microbial communities from Barre Woods Harvard Forest LTER site, Petersham, Massachusetts, United States - Inc-BW-C-14-O ...
TCTTCAGCGTGCCCGCGCGGGTCCGGTCCAAACTCCGAAGAGTGCCTTTCAGGCCAGTTTGGGAAACCCGGCATGGCATGCCGCTCAAGTGCATCCTTGCGATCGTGCTGCACAGCCTTTTCGTCTACCTGCTTGAGCCTCCGCTTTTGTATCGCGTCTACTACTTTCGTTTCCTGGCAACACTCCTGATGGGATGTTTCCTGTGGCTTCTAAGCACTATCACGGACCGAGGCTTCGAACATGCGGTAAACCGAACGCGAGCGCAACGCAGAGGCGGGGAGTCAATCCTCGTACTGATGCAGCGCCTTACCCGCATCGTGCTGCTGATCATCGCGGTGGTCGCGGCATTGGGCCTGTTTGGATTTAACGTCAAGACCACCCTCGCCGGCCTTGGCATCGGAGGTCTGGCGATAGCGCTGGCCGCGCAGAAAACACTGGAGAATCTTATCGGCGGGGTCTCGTTGCTAATGGACAAAGCTTTGCGCGTCGGCGACTTCTGCCAGATCGGCGATCAACTGGGTACCGTGGAGGATATCGGGCTTCGTTCTCTCAAGCTGCGAACCCTCGACCAGAATCTGTCGGTGGTTCCCAACGGATCGCTGGCGCAAATGCAATTCCTCAACATGGCGCGCCGCAGCAAATTACTCATCAACCAGACTTTCTCGTTGCGAATCGAAACCCAAGCCGAACAATTACGGTTTGTGGTGGGCCGAGTGCAGAGCATGCTGGACCAGCATCCTGAAATCGAAGCTGGGACCTGTAGGGTCCGAGTAATGAATTTTGTCGGCGCTGCTTACCACTTGGAGCTGTTCGCCTATGGCAAGACGGGCGATTGGGCAGAGTTCACCGCTATTCGCCAGGATGTAATACTAAAGATCGCTGAAATCGTAGAAGCCTCTGGCGCCCGGTTTGCGGCTCCGACACAATTGGCATACCTCTCCAGAGACAAAGGCGTGGATGCACAGAAGGTAAATGACATTGTGCGCCGAGAGACCGAGTCACGGGCCAGCGATGTGTTCCGATTCCCTGGCGAAACCCGAACCGGCACGGAATAAATCCCCCCGAGGACAGCAATCTACATTAATGCAAATCGTGAAATAGCAAGGGTAGTCGAGCTTCATGGACAGGATTCGTTTTCAGACGCGATCAAAAGATGAAGCCACGTTATACCATGGGGTGTGGACCTTCCAGTAAATCCGCCGATCCTGCCGATGCTCGCGAAACGAGTAGGCGAATTGCCCGCGGAGGGCGATTGGATTTTCGAGCCCAAGTGGGATGGATTTCGCGCGCTGGTGTTTCGCGATAGAGATGAGGTTTTCATCCAAAGCCGCGACGGTAAGCCACTCAATCGCTACTTTCCTGAGTTACTGGAACCCTTGCGCGCTGCGCTGCCCGCACGTTGCGTGCTCGATGGAGAAATGGTAATCGTCAAAAATAATGGGCTTGATTTTGATGCGCTGCAATTACGTCTGCATCCCGCCGCATCGCGGGTAAAGCTTTTATCAGGGCAGATTCCCGCCTCATTTGTATTCTTTGATCTGCTCTGCCTTGGAGATCGCGATCTCTGCGGCGAAGCGTTTCAAAAGCGACGACGCGAACTGGAGTCGCTGCTTAGTTCAGCTTCACCGCCGATTCATCTCACACCTGCAACCAGCGATCGGAGTATTGCCGCCGATTGGTTTCGCCGCTTTGAAGGCGCAGGCCTCGATGGTGTGATGGCTAAAGATCCTGCAGGGGCCTACGAGCCGAATAAGCGAGTGATGCTTAAAGTCAAACACGAACGCGACTGCGATTGTGTAGTTGCTGGATTCCGCTGGCATAAAAAAGGCGAGCGCACAATGGTCGGCTCGCTGCTACTCGGTTTGTTCGACGATGCTGGCGGTTTGCAACACGTTGGAGTCTGTGCGAGCTTCAGCACGGCAAAACGAAAAGATCTGGTGGAGTTTCTCCAGCATTATCGAAAAGATGCATTGACGAACCATCCGTGGAAGTCTTGGGCTGAGTACGCGACGGAGAATGACGAAGGTGTCAAGCGAATGCCCGGCGGACAGAGTCGTTGGAGCCAAGGCAAAGATTTGTCTTGGGAACCAGTGCGGCCCGAATTAGTTGTAGAAGTTGCTTACGACCACATGCAGGGAGATCGCTTTCGGCACACGGCGCAATTCCGCAGATGGCGAACCGACAAAGAGCCCAGCGATTGTACCTACGCCCAGCTTGAAGTTGTTCCTCCGCAGGAACTGGCGGAAATTTTCCCGCAGGGACGATGAGATCTACTCGTTTGCCTTTTTCTCCTTCCAACGCTCCCGCCACTCCCGCGTGGGATCATCGTCTGGTTCTGGAGTTTCCTGCGGCGGCCGTTGTTCTTCCGGGATATGACGCAGGTTGATGCGGATGCGTGTCCACGTGGACGAGCGGCCGCGCATAGAATCGACGAGAACATCGTCCACGGCAAGCAAACTTGCGACATCCGCATGTTTAGCCTTCCATCGCTCAAGACCCGCCAGCGCGGCCGCTTTATCGGGCGAATTCGCGACCGTAATCAACGGCATCTTCACGCGTGGCTTCTTTATTGCAGGTTTCTTTGCGCCTGATTTCGCGCGGGAGGGCATCACGCGCGCCGCCTCGCCTTCCATCTTGCGGAAGTGCGGCGGCCAGGGTGCATCGGCAATACCGGCGGCTTCATCCTTATCGGCTAGTTCCAGCAACTTTTCCAGCGAGCCAGGCGATGCATCCATCCCGGCATGCGGATGGCCGATTTTCGCGAACCGCTCAGGAACTGTGAAGATGGTAAAGTCCGCCGGATTGCAATCGGGAACTTCTTCCCAAAAAAGAGGAGTCGAAACGCGAGCGTCTGGGAGCGGACGCACCGAATAGGCAGAGCACGTCGTCCGATCCTTCGCGTTCTGGTTGTAGTCGAGGAAGACGCCATGACGCTCTTCCTTCCACCACTTCGAACTGGCCAGCGTCGGGGCGCGGCGCTCGACCGCTCGCGATAAGGCAACAGCCGCACGCCGAACCTGCGTGAACGTCCAACGCGGTTCGATACGCACATTCACGTGCATGCCGCGCGAGCCGCTGGTTTTCGGCCAGCCTCGAAGGCCGACTTCGTCGAGAAAACCCTGAACTTCAAGTGCGACGCGGCGAACATCATCCCAACTGACGCCAGGGATCGGATCCAGATCGATGCGTAATTCATCCGGATGATCGAGGTCGCCGGAGCGCACCGGATGCGGGTGTAGTTCGATGCAGCCAAGGTTTACGATCCAGGCAAGTCCGGAGGTGTCATCGACCACGATTTCTTCGGCAGTTCGGCCGGAAGGGAACGATAAAGTAACCGTACGCAACCAGGCTGGTCGCTTCTCTGGCGCGCGCTTTTGATAGAATGCCTCGGCCTCGGCGCCGTTGACGAAACGTTTTAGGACGATTGGTCGATCTTGAATCCCCGCCAGCGCACCCGGAGCGACGGATAGGTAGTACTGAACCAGTTCGAGCTTGGTGACTTTTGCTTGCGAAGAAAAGTACAACTTCTCAGGGTTGGTGATCTCGACTTCCCGCCCGTCGATCGACAAAACTTTACTGGCCGATTCCTTTGCCACAAGACTAGGCTACCACCGATAATCAATATCGTAGGCGACGCAAATCTCTGGCCATGAATCAATCATCATCCAGCCCCGCAATCGACGAATATCTTCGCAAGCGACTGATGCCGGTCGAAGGCGCGATCCCGCAACTGGCGGGAATCGATATGTATGGCAATTCCATTCCGGCGGCGACGGTTGGCGGCGACCTCTTCGAGTACATCAACTTTCAGCAGCGCTACAACATCGACGGCCGCATCGCCCGGGCACTCAAACTTGCAAAGCTTTATCTCGATCCTTTGCCGGCTGGGCAACCGGCGCGCAATATCGTGGATGACCATGTGGACTGGCTGGAAAATCGGCTCGACCATGAGCCATCGACGCCTCTCGAATACAGAAGAGCGAAAAGCTCCGAGCAGTTGCGTATCGCGGAAGATCTCCCGGAGTTGAAGACCACGGCAGGCGTGCTGCTGGTGGATGCGCAGGGGCACGGCCTGATCTCGGCCAAAATTGCATCGACCGTCCACGATACATTTCACGCTTTAATGCTGGTGGAGCTTGATCGCTACGGAAAAACTACACCGGGGTTTTTTGAAAAAATCAATCTACGGCTGGCGCAGTCCGTCACCGCGCGCAACGCCCTCGGACGCGATCCCAATGACAGTGCGCGGGAAATCGCCACGATGCTCTATGGCGAAATGCGTCCCGAGGGACTTTTTCGTTTCGTTAATTTCGGCCATCCACCGCCGCTGGTTTTCTCCAACGAGTTTGGCAAGTTTATGGATATCGGCGAGGCTCGGATGGTACAGTTCCCTCCCCTGGGCCTGGAAATTCCCGAAGATCATCCCGACCGGAACAAATACTTCTCGATCAGCCTGCGAAAACGGCAAGTGAACTCCTCCGATGTCGCCGAGATTACGCTAATGAGTCCCGGCGATGTGCTCTTCCTCTATACCGACGGAGTCTACGACGGCAATGATGACGAGGAACGATCCCAGATCGAGCGCGTGATGCGCAATCACAAAGACCAGCCGGCCCGTGAAATTTGTAACGCGTTGCTGGACTACGCTGTCAAGCGCGATGAACGCTTACAGCAAATCGGTGAAGCAGATGTCATAGACGATAAGACGGTATTCGTCATCAAGCGCAGGTAGCGATGCGCCGCCCTTCACCGTTCAGACGCTCGCTTGCGCGATCGGAACGCCCAATGATTTGAGTGGATTGCCGTTTGTTATTCGGGGTTAACCAAATAACTAATACAGCGAAAACTGTAGAGGCTCCGTATGCGAGTTATTAGATAATACACCGCTGCTTGTGTACAGAATGCCATGAAATCCCCACCAGGCAGCAGGTTTAGAAAATGAGCACTGTCCAATTTCTGATTGCCGATGATCATGAGTTGTTCAGGCGCACTGCGCGATCTTTCATTGAGTCTCATCCCAATTGGCAGGTCTGCGGCGAAGCCGGGGATGGGATCGAAGCGATTGAGAAGGCGAAACGGCTGCGTCCTCAGGTGATCCTCATGGACATCAACATGCCTCGCATGGACGGTTTGGAGGCGACACGAATTATCCGCCGGGATCTTCCCGATTGCAACGTGATTATAGTCACCCAGAATCATGAAACGATCGCCCGGCGGCAAGCTGCCGCGGTCGATGCGAAAGGCTCGGTGACAAAGTCGGACTTTACCCAAGAGTTACCTACCACCATCAAAGGGCTATTCGAGAACCCGGTCTCGGAAAACGTCGAAGGCAACAGGGAAGAAATCGCTGTCACGCCAGGATGGGTCCGCGGTGGAGGGGCGTTGGGCCGATTGGTCCGAGAATTCGATTGGGCGAAGACTCCGCTCGGTGCGATCGAAGAATGGCCACAAAGCTTGAAAACTGTTGTTCGCACCATGCTCGCATCACGCTTTGCCATGTGGATGAGCTGGGGGCCAGAACTTACCTTTCTCTACAATGATGACTACGCCCGCATGACCCTTGGGAAGAAACATCCTTGGGCGCTGGGAAAGCCGTCTCGGGAGGTTTGGAAGGAAATTTGGGACGACATTGGTCCCCGCATTCACGGAGTGCTGGAGAGCGGGGAGGCGACGTGGGATGAAGCGCTGCTCTTGTTCTTGGAGCGGAGCGGATATCGCGAGGAAACTTATCACACCTTTTCTTATAGTCCCCTGTCTGGAGATGATGGCAAAGTTGCCGGTCATCTCTGCGTTGTAACCGAAGAAACGGATCGCGTTATCGGGGAACGCCGGCTCAAGACTCTGCGCGCGCTGGCAGCCGAGTTGAATAACACGATTACAGAAGAGGATGTGGTCGCCTGCATCGCTCGCTGTCTGGGTGAAAATCAAAAAGATCTGCCGTTCACGCTGCTGTATCTCTTCACAGAAGACGGGAACACGGCGCGCTTGGTGTGCCAAACTGGAATGCCGGAACATCACCCGGCCGCGCCAGAGTCGATTTCAGTGAGTGAAAAGGATCAATCCTGGCCAATCGGCGCACTACTCACAGGGAAAGATTCCATCGTCGTCGAGAACCTACTGGAGAGATTCGAGTCGGTTCCCTCTGGCTCGTGGGATAAGTCACCTTGGCGGGCGGTGCTCCTTCCCATCACCAGTCAGGGTCAAGACAAGCCCGCCGGGGTAATCATCGCCGCCCTCAATCCGTTCCGTCCCCTGGATGTCAGCTACGCAGGATTCATCAATCTCGTCGCTGGCCAGATCGCCGCCAGCATCGCCAATGCACGCGCGTATTTGGCGGAAAAAAAACGTGCGGAGGCGCTAGCCGAAATTGACCGTGCGAAAACGGCATTTTTCAGCAACGTGAGCCATGAGTTTCGCACGCCCCTGACGCTGATGCTGGGACCGCTGCAGGACCTGCTGGCAAGAAGTCAGACTCACCTTTCCCCAACGGCCAAGGAGCAGCTCGACCTGGTAAGTCGCAACGGCGCCCGGTTGCTGCGCTTGGTCAATACCCTACTGGACTTCTCGCGCCTTGAAGCTGGACGAGTGCACGCCGTGTATCTGGCTACGGATTTAGCAGGTTTTACTTCCGAGTTGGCGAGTGTATTCCGTTCTGCTACGGAGAAGGCAGGATTGCGGCTCATAGTCGATTGCTCCGATCTTGGTGAACCGGTCTTCGTGGATCGTGATATGTGGGAGAAAGTTGTTCTGAATTTGATTTCCAACGCCTTCAAATTCACCTTTGAGGGAGAAATTGCGGTCAGTGTGCATCGCGTGGACAACATGGCCGAGCTGCGCGTTCGGGACACAGGAGTAGGAATTCCTGCGGAAGCCATCCCTAAATTGTTCGAGCGATTCAGTCGTGTTCCCAATATGCCGAGTCGAACCCACGAAGGGAGCGGAATCGGTTTGGCTCTGGTACATGAGTTAGTCAAGCTACACGGCGGCTCGGTAAGGGCCGAAAGTATTGTGGGACAAGGCTCGGCGTTTGTCGTCACCATTCCCTTTGGACAGAGTAACGTCACGTCCTGCCAAATGGGTGGCTCTCGTAGCTTGTCTTCGACTGCCGTGGGCGCCAAGCCCTTTGTAGAGGAGGCCCTTCGGTGGCTTCCTGACTCCGCCGCCGGGAGCGACGAGATTTTTCCCGTGCACGACGAGTTGCTACCGGTCCCGTGTCCCCCGGTGTCGCAGGCCGTGGTTCGTCCTCGTATCCTTGTCGCAGACGACAACTCCGACATGCGCCAGTATCTGTCCCGTCTATTATCGGAACAGTACGAAGTGGAAACTGTTGCTGACGGTCAATCAGCCCTTCATGCCGCGCAAAAAAACGTCCCGGATCTCATTGTTAGCGATGTAATGATGCCGATACTCGACGGTTATGGGCTTCTGAAGGCGCTGCGTGGCGATGAGCAGACTCGCACCATTCCAGTCATCCTTCTTTCGGCTCGTGCCGGTGAAGAATCGCGGGTGGAGGGCGTCCGAGCCGGTGCGGACGATTACCTGACGAAGCCTTTCTCTGCGCGGGAACTGCTGGCCCGCATCAGCGGCAGACTGGAGATTGCCCGGCTGCAGCGAGATCGAGAAACGCAACTCAAGATAAGCCAGGCAGAGCTGGAACAGATGGTTCAGGAACGCACGCAGGAGCTGGTAAAAGCGAGCGAGGAGCTCCGCGAACTATCGGCCCGCATTCTGCAGGCTCAAGACGAGGAGAGACGGCGAATCGCAAGGGAACTCCACGACGGCGCCGGACAACTTCTCGCTGCGCTGGGCATGGAAGCTTCCAATTTAGCCGGCGAAGGCGACCGGCTAAGTGCGCGTGCCGCCTTGTCGCTCAGCAACATCGAATCGTTCATCGCACAAATGACCAAAGATATCCGCACCATGTCTCACCTCCTCTATCCACCCCTGCTGGACGAGGTTGGCCTGGAGTCCGCACTTACGGAATACGTCAATGGGTTCGCAGATCGGAGTGGCATTCAAGTCTCGCTTGACCTCCCCGCGGCGATCGAGCGTTTGGACCGCGACTATGAGCTGTCGCTGTTCCGCATTATCCAGGAATGCCTCACCAACATCCATCGCCATTCAGGCAGCAAGACCGCCAGCATCCGCATCGTTCGCGATGATGGAGCGCTGGTGCTGGAGGTTCGGGACGAGGGTAGGGGTATGCCCCCAGAGCGATTGTCAGAAATTCAGTCGCGAGGTTCGGGTGTCGGGATCCGAGGCATGCGAGAACGGGCTCTCCAATTATCCGGAACGATGAGTATTGAGTCTGACGGTTCGGGAACCAGAATGCGTGTGATGATTCCGACTCCCAAGAATACTTCGCGAGAAAGAACGGATAGTGATGAACCAGTTCAAACGGCAATCTGAACCACCTCAACCAGTCGATGACCATCGAGTGGCCCGACTGCTTAAGTTGTGGATACCGGTCTAGACCTCTTGACGGAGGTTGGGACGCAGTGTGAGCGAGCCGTCATCGTTCAGCTTCTGGTGACAAGCCCAGCGCACGGGATAGCGCATTCCTTTCACCTCGATCTCAGCTCTAAGTTTCAATCCCTTCCAATCTAGGCCGCTCGGAAGCACGAACTGTGCCTGCCGAATCTTCCCCGGCAACGGATAACCGGCGTCCAGACCGCCGCTTTTGAGCACCTTTCCGTCCTGGCTCTCGACGGTCACCCGCAATACACCCGGCACACCCGCGATTCCGTCATTCGCGAAGCCGACAATCAGGCCCGTGGCACCTGCGGCGTTATAGGACCAGATGAAAGACGGCCTCACCCGATAGCCAATTCGGCGATTGATTCGGTCGAACGCAGCCGGATAAGCTTCGTAGTAACTCATCAGATTTTTTGCGCTGATCTGGTGAAAGTTCCAGAGCGACCAGTAATTCGCGCCGACGTCGATCACGTGATCGATCATGTTCTCGGCCGGGGATATTCCTCCATAGTCGAGGCGTGAATCCGGAGGTTTACCCGGAAGCCCTTGCTCGAGCAATGCCGCGATCCAGGGCGGGCGATTGCTGAGCGCTTCAATCTGCTCGTTCTCAATAAAGATGGTATCGCTGCGAATCCAATTATTGCTGCGAACCGTGCGGTCCAGCAGTTCTGAATTGCCAACCCGGCTATAGTCCGGTTGAGTATTGGTTAATAGAGGAGTCTCGGAAAAGTGTTCAAGCTGGACTTCGAGCATTTTGATCCAAGTGCGCTCCGCGGTCTGGTAATCAGGGAACGGATTGTTGCCGAATGGCCAGGTGTGCCCTTCACCCCAAAAGCCATACATGAACGTATCGATATATTCGATGAGAGGGTTGCCATTGAATTCCGCTGCCAACAGGCCAACCAGCTCTTTGAATGCCTGCTGAAAAAAAGGATCATCGTACCGGGGCTGATAACGCGAGTGCGGATTCTCCAAAAATCTCTTCCCTGCAGCGGCACTTTCTTGATCGCTCAATACCAGATCCACTTTCGGCACTTTTTCGAGGACAAAATCCGGGAGGGCCGCTTCGTGGGTATAGTCGGGAGCGCTCATCTGAATTCGCAACCCGACGCGTTTGTTGTTCTTCTTCGCCAGTTCAAAAACCAGCTTCACATAGTCGGGCAGCTGCAGGCGTCCGGGCCGCGGCTGCACCTCTCTCCATGTTGGACGAATATAAAGCTGCTGGCCCAAGGGAAACCGAACCAGATCTTCTATCGCCTGGAGAATATTTTCTGACTTGATTTCCTCCGTGCCACTGTCTGCCGTGATATAGGTGACCAGCCCCTTGCCATAGTTCGGCACGACGTCTTGCGAAGAAGTGGTGGTCATCACCACGTCGTCAGTGGGTATGACGGCGTCGGGCGGATATTGAGGGAACGGACCCTGATTGAGGCGGTCGGCCACCTGGGGACCGGGCCCGAAATTGTAGTTTGCCCAGTTGTGAGCGGAAACTTTCGCTTGCGCTTTGCCCGTTCCAAGTTCTGTAGCTACAGCAACCGCAACCGCACTTTTTAGAAAATCTCTACGCTGCATCGGAATCATCTCCTGTCAGCGGTCGGTTGGCTCGACGAAGCGTCGATTGTCGGAAAGATTTGAGTGCGCCTTTAAGTTGCCGGTAACCTTGACCGAGAAATTCTTGTGGGCCGATACTCCATCGACTCCGTCTACCGTGAGGGCGATCGTGAAATCGCCTGCGCTGGTATAGGCATGGGATACTTTGGGGCTATCCGCGCTCGTGCCGTCGCCGAACTCCCAGTGATAAGCAACTGCGGGCACACCACCAGCCTCGGTTTGCGCCGAGAGAGCAATCGTCTCGCCGGTTTTTGCCGCTGTGGGCACCTGCGCCGTGACGGTGGGGACAGCTGCAACGACGCTTTCGTCGATCAACTTGATCACTCTCACAGATTGGGGTGCCTGGTTCTCCAGCCGCACAGCGCCACTCGCGAGCGTAACCGCATCATTCTGGCTCAGTACATCCGTTGCCGCAAACGTGTGGCCGTCAGGCAGGCCGAGGTCCGCCAGTTTTAGTGTGTGTGAGCGCACCGTGTCCGTCCAATTGAAGACTGTCAGGATGGCCTGTCGTTGATCTTCGCGGAGAAAGAAAATACTGGGCTGTCCATCCTCTGGCTCATAGGTCATGAGATCTAACGGTGTGGAGGCGTGACCGACTTTGGCCATGTTCAGCAATTCTCGGTTTTCGACCAGCGCCAGCCGATCCTTCTCTGAGCCCAAGATGAGCATGTCATCGCCAATCTCATACATGCCGCCGGATATTGCGGAGAGTGCGATTGACGCCTGGGCCGCGCCCAGTGAAATCGAAGACTGTTCGTGGGCGTGCTCCATGAGATGGGTTGCGGTGACGTTAAATGCGTCCGGATCGTTGACAAAGAAATTGCGCTGCATATAGAAGCGGGCAGCGATGCCTGAGGCGGCATTCTTGGTCCTCTCAAAACTATGGCCCGTATCCGCGGAGATCCGGCCCGTATCCACCAGCCCCACGGGGTTGAGCATGGGACTTCCGTCTTTATCCAGAATCACCTCATCGCCCACAGCGTCCCGGATTACCTGCAGGCCAATGCGTTGGGCTTCGAGAGCCGTGGTGTTGGGGCGGTAATAGTAACCCTCGATCGCGGTAGTATCCATGAAGTCGAGTTTGATGAACCGTACCCCCCATTCGCGTACAAGCGTCCGGTAAGTGTCCCGCATATACTGCTGAGCTCCGGGGTGGGTCGTGTCCAAGGCGTAAAGGACATCTGTCTTTTGGTCCCAGACCTCGCCAAGGGGGATCGGCTCGCCCTTCGCATTGTGCACAAGCCAGTCCTTGTGGTGTTCGTAGACCCAAGCCCGGCTTGTCACTTCAAAGGGCGCCGTCCATACGCCGAATGTCAGGCCCTCGCCGGTAAGGTGATGCCCGACAAACCGCATACCATCTGGAAATTGTGTGGCATTCGCAGTTGTATATTCACCGCGGGCGTACTGATAACCTTCGTCGATTTGGAAATATTTATAGCCTAACGACTTCAGATGTTCGGCTTGCCAGTCGCCGTTTGCCAAAACCTCGCCTTGATTGATTGCGCCATAGTAAACGGTCCAACTCCACCAACCGATGGGCGTCTCGCTAGCGACACGCGCACGGTGCAGACGACGAATCGCATCACCGTACGCTAACAGTTGCCTGTGGTAATCCGGACCGGCCTCGAACAACAATCGCTCTGAAACCATGCCTTCCCCGGGTCTAACGGGAAGGCTTAGTTCGACTTGGTCGTCCGCGGGAGAATCCTTCAAATCGAATTCCTTCTGGATTTCCGTGGTTCCCGTGGATTCAACGGTGAGGGATGCGATCTTGGCCTTTGCTCCCGTACCCTCAGCTTTCAGATGCAGAAGGGTCAAAAATCGGTCTGAGGTGAGAGCGCCCAGAAATAAACTTTGCTTACTCTCGCGGTTGTAGATGAGTTGGCTCCCTGCACCGCGATGCATTCCGTCGCGCGCCCCCCCGAGGTCGTAGAGAGTCAGGTCCGGCCAATCTTCGCTGAAACTGTCGGAGAGAACCCGGTCAGCCGATTGATTGCCCCCCAGATTGAGGATCGGCTCACCCATAGCCTCCACACTCCGAATGGCCTGCACCGTTACTTCCCTTCCCGAGGTATTTTGCACCTTTACCTGGACGGTTCCGTAAGGCCGCAGTTGGTAGAGTTGTAGCACGTAAATAAGATCGGGTTTGCCGTCCAGTCCACTGCAAGTGACTGTGACCTCTCGGCCGGGGCCGAGGCCATCTTCGAAGGTGGACGGCAAAGCTTCGTGGCGCGGGTAATCTTTCGAGCGAATCCACTGGTGGTCAACCAGTGCGGCCACGTCGGACCTGAGCACGACGTGAGCATCACGCGAAGACAGTTGGTACGAACCCTCCTGCACGTTGACGGTCAGGGACAGCTCGTCGTTCGTCAGTTGCTGGGACGAACACGGAAGCGCAACCATCAGTATTCCTAGGGCAACTGCTGCTCCAACTCTCAAAACATGTCCTCGAGTTCTTTTCAGCACGGTCGCAATCTCCCCGCTCCATAATTGTCACCGAATACTACTTCATTGGCGACATACCTCGCTGACTGAATTTTTCGGCGCCCTGCGTGTGTTCAAAATTTCGAGTCGGCAACCTTCGTCGTGGGGGACATTGTCTTTAATAGCGCAAACGAGGGGAAAATCTGATTATTGATTTAGAGTTTTTTCTAATCTGCGATGCAGCGCGCAAAGTTACCCATTTTTCAACTAGTTCCAGTTTGCAGGCTCCTACAGGAGGCGCACAATTTCACTGCAACGGCTCGATCGCACACGATTCTAATCGTTATGGCGTTCGATGATGGATGGAGAATTCCATGAGAACGATTGGCAAACTGGTCCTACGACCCGCATTGATTCGGCGCACGGATTCCGGCCGCACCGCAGTCGGTGGAGTTCGTGCATGTAGCACCTGCGGGGCACACCCATCTTCCCCAGCTCGGCCACAACTAAGGCTGGCTCCATCAGTCCGCTTAGCTTCTCCGCGGTGATCAGCCCCTGCGGGAATCAAAGTGCCAACGTGAATTGGGAACTCGGATGTATTTCGCTGTCGGACGGCTACTCCGGAGAGAATCGCAACGACGTTGAGTTCAGCGGCGGCGGACCGGGTTGCACTCAGATCAACAATGGCGTCAAAGTGTGCGGCAACCGCTCGAACGTGGGTCCGGGAACCGATGAGCTCAACTACTACGCGCCACGAAACCTGTTTACGACCTCATTTACCCCCAACGTTTGCGAAACGCAAAACAACGGCAGTGGCGACGGCCTGGTGCCACTGACGGCGACGGTCAGCTTGCAGGGTTGCCCGCAACAGGGTGCCTCGTGGGAAATGTTTTGTGTTCTCCGCTGATACGTGTATCCTCGCAACGGAGAAAACGAGCCATGTGTTTCTCAGCGACTGCAAACTTTGTAGGCAGCGGGGTTCTGGGCGCCGTCGGCGTCGTTACGCTGACCAAGGTGAAGCATAGGCGCGAAGTACTCTTTGCGGCGTTACCCACACTATTCGCCATTCATCAGTTCATTGAGGGCTTCGTCTGGCTGGGGCTGGATGGGATTCTCTCGCCCGCAGTAGCACATGACATGGGCGCGGCGTTCATGCTTTATGCGCAGGGACTTCTGCCTTTCCTGCTGCCGCTCAGCGTGTTGCTGTTCGAGCCGACACAGCCGAGTCGCAGGCAGATGGCACCGTTCCTCGTGCTCGGCGGAGCGACGACGCTTTACATATTATGGGCGCTGACTGCGTTTCCCACACAGGTATACGTCAGGGGAAACAGCATCGTCTATATCAATCAGGCGACCAACAATACTGCGGTTGCCGTGCTGTATGTGATCGCAACCTGCGGATCGCTGTTTTTCTCGAAGATCAAGATGATGGTAGTTTTCGGCGCGGCAAACCTGGCGATTCTCCTGATCGTCATGATGTTCAAGCGGTATGCGTTCACCTCGCTGTGGTGCGCTTACGCTGCCATTGCAAGCGTGATCATCCTCGCCTACTTCTGGAGGAGCAGCGCAGAACGCCCGTTCCGATATGCCTAGCAATGGAATTGAAGCTTCACGGAAGTTGATGGCCGATGTTCGCGGCGGAACCTGGAATCATCGAGCATCCCTGGCAGACATCTGGAAGCGAGCGACCCCCAGCTGCCAGAAGAGAAAACTCCACTCGTCTGCCAGTTGTTGCTCCACCTGCGTTTTCGTTGAGCCGATACCGTGACCTGCTTCAGATTCCAAGCGCAGGAGAACGGGCTTGCCGCTTGTCGAAGCGGCTTGCAAACGCGCTGTCATCTTTGCTGACTCCCATGGCGCTACGCGCGGATCGTTGCTGCCCGCAATCAACATCACCGCGGGATATGGTGTGCCATCCTTTACCTGGGCGTAGGCGCTCATTTGATACAGGCCCTTGAATCCATCAATGTTCTTCACCGTCCCCCATTCCGGGATATCGCCGGGACCACTTTCTTCAAGTTCGCCCCGTAGCGCATCGGTAAAGCCCACCTCAATCAGCGCGGCCCCCAGCAGGTCTGGCCGTTCGGTGATGGTGCGGCCGATAAGGATACCTCCGGCACTCTCACCCTGCCCGGCCAGGTGGGCAGGCGAAGTGTATTTTTTCTCGATCAAGTACTCGGCACACGCGATGAAGTCGCGCCACGTATTCGCCTTGGTGAGTTTCTGCCCGGCTCTGTGCCAGTCATCCCCGTACTCGCCGCCGCCGCGCACATGAGCAAACGCCAGCACGCCGCCTTGTTCGAGCCACGCCAGGTTGATGGGGTCAAAGTACGGGTCAAGCGAACTCCCGTAGGCCCCGTAGCCATTCAGCAGAACCGGGTTGGTACCTTCGAGCTTGAGTCCCCGCCTATGGATAATCGAAAGAGGCACCAGCGTTCCGTCCGGGGCCTGCACTTTCACTTCCTCCGATACGATGTCCTCCGGAGCGTCGAACATCCCGGCCGGCTGTAACTTCGTGTCCGCGACGCTATTTGTTTTCGGATCGTATTCGTAAATCCGCTCTGCCCTGGTCCATCCGCTCAATCCAAAGACCACTCCCGGCAGGCGAACGTCTGTTGCGTAGAGTTCAATTGAGCCATCGAAGGGCAGCACAACCGGCTCGGGCTTCGAACCCTCCTCGTACCGGACTCGCAGCAAATGCTCTACCGCCCCATCGCGCACTTGAACATACAAAGCGTCTTGCACGGCGGCCAGGTTAGTGATGACCACCTCACTGGGTGGGACAACGACGTCGGCGTGGCGAAGATCGGGCTTAGAGATGCTGGTGTGAATTACTTTGAAATGCGAGGCATCCTTATGCGTGAGCAGCCAGAGGTCATCTCCGCGAACTGCCATACTCGTGACGGCATCGTCAGCGTCGAAGACCTTGCGCCACGGCGTGTTTCGTTTGCCCACCGAGTCAAGCGGCGCAACATAGAGCGTGAATTCGTTAGAACCGTGCTCTACCACCCCAAACGCAACGGCCACGTCCGGGGTGGTCGCTATGTAAGAAATGTCCGCCGGTTCCACTTTGACCAGAGGCGATACGCCGTAGCCGAAGACCGCCTTATCGTTCTCCGGACGTGTTCCGACGGCGTGCAGATAGGCGCGGCTCTTGATTTCTTTTTCCTCCTCCGGTGCGCCCGATTGGAGTTTCTGTAACCGGTTGTAGACGAACGAGCGTCCGTCGGGGAGCCAGCCGATGATGTCGCCAAATTGGACGAGATCAATACTTTCGCCAGTGTTACCGCCGGTGGCGGTGTCCACAATCCGCAAGACCGCTTTTTCCGAGCCGCCTTCGGAGATCCCGTAAGCAACGTAGTGGCCGTCTGGCGAAGGCGAGAAGTAATTGATAGCAGCGGGAAGACCGGCGCCGCTGGTTCCCTGTGGATCGACAAGCAACTTTTCCGGGCCGCTCGTTCCGTCGCGCATATACAGCTTGAAGACAGATTCTCTGCTGAGCGACTTGAGATAAAAATAACGTCCGGTCGCCGACCGTTCTACTCCGCTCACCCGAGCCGGGACGGATTCGTCGAGTTGCTTGATGCGCGTCAGCAATTCGTCGCGGCCGGGAATGCGGTCCACAACCCGGCGCGTGTACTCGTTCTGAGCTTTCATCCAACTCACGACTTCCGGGTTGTGCAGAGCCTCCATATAGCGGTAAGGGTCGGTGACCTTTGTGCCGAAATAGTCGTTCACCACCGGCCGAATCGGTGCGACTGGAGGCGCCGCGATCGCGAGCGAAACCGGCGCCGCGGTCTGTCCAAACGCGCCAGGTACCACTAAAGCGGTGACTACAATCACCACTATCAGCGAAGCTGCAGCAAATCTTCTCATTACTGTCACGAAAAGCATCGTTTCCTGATGCGAAAGCATATCAGCTTCAGTGATAATCGGAACTGCCCGATTCATCTATGATTCCTCTCTGCCGTAGTGTTTTCGCATTATTGTGTCGCAACTCCTGCCCCGGCTAATTTGTCGCTACTCCTGATTGTCTTCATGGTGGTGGCCTCTGTCGGCGGCGAAGACCGGGAGCTGGATGAGGCATAATCTATCGATACCAACGATATGAATGCAGACAACAGTACGAAGGATTCGTCGGGCGTAGACCACACAGCAACTGCTAAACAGGCCACCAAAATCAGGATCATTGAAGACGCCGAAGCCAACGGAGAGACGGCGGCTGCTTATGACTTTTGGCGAACCGGGTCGGGCAGACAGCAAGTTCCCGGAATCATCAAGTGCTTCGGATCTCGGCCTGACTTCCTGCGTCGCGTCATCGAACTAGGAAACACCATCCATTTCTCGGAAGGTCATCTTTCCCGCCGCCATAAAGAGATGATCGCCAGCTACGTCTCTTATCTGAACCGCTGTCCGTATTGACTGGACAGCCATGCCTACTTCCTGCGGGTTCAGGGAGCATCCGATCAATGTGTGACGGCAATCGTCGAGGGCAAGCTTGACGAGGCAGGCCTTGCGGCTGCCGAGCGTGCGCTATTGGAATATGTGGAATTGATTACTCACGCCGCTTACCGATCCACTCCGGAAGATGTCGAAAAACTGCGAGTCGCGGGCTGGAAGGAAGAACAGATCGCAGAGGCGGTATACATCGCAGCCTTGTTCGCTTTTTTCAATCGTGTGGCAGACGCATTCGGTGTTCCTTCTCAGGACTACCTCGGAACCGGAAAATTGACACCTTAAGTTTGAAGTGGATCGTCGCCTATTCGGTTCCGGCCGCGAAAGAATCTGAATAGCGGGGGAGCAGAAGGTTCGTCGCGGCGGCCAGTCCCAGCGCGGTTGCGAGCAGAGTCAGCAAAGAAGTGTAGGAACCGGTCGCATCGAATGCACGCCCCAATATCACAGGACCGATGGCTCCGGCGGCCGCATAAAACGTCCAGGTCAGACCGTAGAGGGTGGAAAAAGCACGCAGGCCGAAATAACGGGTCAGCAGGTATGGTGTAATGGCCGCTTCCCCTCCGGCGCCGAAACCAATAAGCGCGGCAGCAAGGCAGCCCGCAGGAAAACTACTCGCTCGAGCGAGAAGAAAAATACCCAGCGCCGTAATGAGGTTTATCGCAAGCGCGACGCGTGGCCCGAAGAATCGGTCGAGCAACCAGCCCACCACAATCCTGCCGAGTAGGCTTGATCCACCCAGTATCGATGCGCAGAGCGCCGCGTTTGCAGCAGTCAGGCCTCGGTCGGTCAACAATGCGGAAAGGTGCGTGATCGCTCCGTTCATGCTGATCGAACTTACGAAAAGAATGGCGGTGACAATCCAGAAGGCAAAAGAGCGCAGGCCTTGCTGCCACGTCATTCCATCATGGGTGACCGGAGCAGAATTGTTTTCGATGGCTCCCCGCTCGCGGATGTAGCGCCAACTGAGGGGCAAGCCAAGTAACAATGCAAGACCGCCTAGAGACGCGTACGCGGCGCGCCAACCAGCCCAGCTGATGATGGATTGAGCGACGACAGGCAAAATCATCGCGCCGAGGCCGGCTCCAACCATCACAAAGGCCAGCGCCGTCCCCAAACGTCGCTGAAACCAGGTCGAAATCGATCGCGAATAAGCCAGATGAGCCGCGCCATTCCCCACGAGGCCGAGTACGAAACAGGTCGAGTAAAACTGCCACAATACGGAGCCCAACAACGACAATGAAGCGATCGCGCAAACGTAGATCGTCATGCAGACAAGAATGATGCGGCGAGGGCCAAAGCGATCAATCCACCGGCCAAGCAATGGGGAAACGACGCCTAGAGTGACTGCGGCAACGGCGAAGCCGCTTGAGATGGCCTCGCGGCTCCATCCGAATTCCGCCGCCAGCGGCTTCACAAAGACGGAAAATGTATAAACGAATAGCGAACCGAATCCCGCCATCACGCCGAGACACGCCGCTAAGACTACGCGCCAGCCGTAATAGCCAACATCGAATTCACTCGGGCCAGGGATACCGTTGGCGCGAGGCGTCGTCGCCACGCCGGTCTGATCACCTCCTTCAGCAAAGGACTCCTCGCTCATTAATTGATCTCCCCCCCCGCGCAGGAGACGGAATCATACACAAAGCGCTCGCCAGGCATCTCTAACCTTTTTCTAGTATTGCCGCGGTTTGATCACGCAGGCCAAGAAGGGCGTTAACCAGTCGATGCCCACGGAACAACTTCCCCGAGTCGCAGAAACACGGCACCACGACGAGTGTGATCGCCAGATAGGGATAACGTTAACGTGCTCGTGTTACCGTAACCGGCGCAGACTCTCGACCGAAGGCACGAAATAATAAGAGCCGGTTAATGGCTGAGTAAAGCGGGTGAGCGCATCGGGCGAGCCGGTCACCAGGCCTGCCATGCTGTCGAGCATTCTGGAAAGCCTCTTCTGGTCTGCACTGAATCCAACAAACATAGTGCCATGGTCGTCGACGCTTCCGTACGGCATGTTGCGACGAAAGATGTGCCCAAACTCATCCTGATCGGTGCGCGCTACATGCGAGTCCGCTGGCTTGTTCTCGAGTTCGATGCTGTCGGGCTTGGTGCGTCCAATGATCCGCTCCTGTTGATCGATGGGCAGGGCTTCCCAATCAGCTGCCTTGTGCTTCCACTTTTGAAGCAACAGCACAGAGCCGGCAGCACCGGGAACTCCTTCCGGCAAGAGGGCTGCGCTGGGAGCGTCGAGCAGTGTCGGATTCTCCGAACCGTCGATGAAGCCGGTAAGATCGCGATCATGCCGGTAAGGCCAACTCGAGGTTTCTTCCGCCAGCGAGGCTTGGTCTGAGAGGTCATGGATGACCGAGCGGGCCATATCGAAGAGAACGTCATAAGCACTGCCGGAGAGCCATACCAGCGCATCATGTTGCGTG
>Ga0210383_10001825_pt1 | contig 19385 bp, 17 predicted proteins | sample IncBWC14OmetaG_FD_160072 | JGI IMG/M metagenome (GOLD analysis project Ga0210383, IMG submission 160072) | Forest soil microbial communities from Barre Woods Harvard Forest LTER site, Petersham, Massachusetts, United States - Inc-BW-C-14-O ...
GCACGGGGGCACCCCATCCATACACCGTGATCTGCGCTTGCCAACCATACGGGCACAGCTCGCCCATCACGGCCAGCGCCTGCCACTGGTCGTTTACGGGCTTCGGGCGGCGATTGCGCCGGCGTAGGTAGACGACAACGAACCCCAATGCAATCGCCATCGCGGCGATTAGCGCTCCGATCACGAGCGTTTCATAACCGGGCGCCGGCGCATGCCCTCCCTGAACGCCGCTGGCGATGATCGGAGTGGCGGTGGCAAGGCTCATGGCGCACTCAACTTCCCGCCCGATCCGGCCGGAGGAAGCAGATGCAACCCGCTCGCTTTCATCGTCCCTCCACAGTACCCACTCTGACGCCGGTCACACGCCGGATGTGGCCTCCATATCAGTGGCGGGAAACTACGGCACTTATTTGCGCGGGCACTGGGCGAACGTCTCTGACTCTTTCACCCAGAAGCGGTCATTGCTCGCCGGAACAGGCCGGCGTCTCACACAGAACAAGGACGTGAGCGGCGGTCTATGCCGACTTCGGTGATGCCCGCCGAGGTGATCTTGATCCGCGTGGGCACGTTCCCGCGCTCGAGCAGCTTACGCAGCACCGACTCCCCCTTGGACTGAATGCCCGATCGCAGCGGCTCGTCAAACGCCTCGGCGCGTAGCGAGCTGGCGATCTGGACATACACATGCTGCTCAGCCCGATCGTTGAGAACCTTCCAGCGGTACATGTCGCCGTCGCGGGGGATCGGGATCGGAGTGGGACCGTCGATGATCTCAAGATCGCTTGGCATGGCGAGAGTATCGATTACCGCACCGCCGCGGAGAAGGGCCGATTGGCCAGTTTCACTGCCTGGGCGTTTGGACAGATGCTCAGTTGCGCACGCACCGAGTTACGGCGGCTACCGGTGGTTAGTCAAGCTGAAACTGGCCGTCGCGGTAGATGACCCGCTGCTCGCCACCCGGCAAGGTCGCTGTCACAACACGCTCGGTGGTCGAGACGATGTCAGTGTGAACACTCGAGTTGTTGAAGCCGAGTCGCTGCCATTCCTCGTCGCTGACCAACGCCGGGTCACCATCGAATGCATCCTGATAGGAACGTCCCACTGCTATGTGGGTGTTGCCGAAGGTGCCGCCGACGTTCTCGTCATACAGCGTCTGGGCCATGAAGCGGGTAATCCGCGAGAAGCGACGATCGGTGAGCGAGAACTCCCCCACGCGATCGGCCCCCTCGGTGGCAATCATCTCCTTAAGGATCTGCTCGTTGCTCTCAGCGCTGGCCTTGGTTACCCGCCCGTCGACAAACTCAAGACGGATGCCCTCGACGAGATTCCCATAGCGATACAGCGGCTGGTTGCAGTAGATCCATCCTTCGGTGCCACGCCAGTCAGGGCTGGTGAAGAGCTCGAAGCTGGGGATATTGCGCCCGCGTCCTCCCAGCCACCGCCGCTGCTCGCCGACACTCACCCACAAGTCGACGTCCTCGCCCTCGATGTGCAGCCGCTCGATCCTCAGCGCATCGAGTCGCTGGCGGGTGTCATCCAGGCGCTGTCCAATCTCGCGCCAGCGCGCCACGGGGTCCTCGTCGTCGAGGAAGCACGCGTGCACGATCTGCTCCCAGTACTCCTCGAGCTCCATGCCCGCCTCGCCTGCCATCCCGGACGTTCCGTAGAGACCGAGCGTCCAGGTAAAACGCCCTGCGTTCTCCTTCTCTCCACGCCAGTCGAGCAACGGACGCATCGCCTCACCGCGGCGCATGATCCGTGCCGGGTCGGCGCCATCCAGGGCACGTGGATCGCTGGGAGCGATGACCGTCACCTGGTGGTCGATCTCATCGATCAGGCCACGCGTGTAGTGCGCGGGGAAGTGCTCGAGCTGCTCCGCCCTGGCAAGTTCGTAGAAATCGCGGGAGAGGTTGGCAACGTGATCGTCGTCGGGCTGGTAGGAGCCGATGACATGGCCGCCGGCACGCCATACCGCCCTGTTGAGCGCCGCATACAGAGGCTTCGCGCTCTCCGGCGCAACCACACGAACCACCTCGCCTTGCTGCACGCCACGGCCACCGCCAAGGGCAAAGTCGATCAGTATCGAGGCGTAGCGCTCGAGGATCTCTGGCGGCGGGACGTAGGCCATGACTGAGCGCACGATAGTGCACCTCACTCCGGCTTCAAGGGCCGGTTCACAGCTTTGGGGGCGTGGCCTTGTGCGCCAGGTACCAGAGTTGGGAGATGCCTTCGTTCCATGATGTGCGCCCGCTGGCGAGCTTGCTCCGGTATTTCGCGAGCGTGACCGCCTCCGGCAGACGCGCATAGGAGCCCAACGACGACATCGCTGCGGCGAGTGCTTCGGCCCCTTCGGCCAGCTGCGTCTCAGCCCTTGGGACGTCTTCTTCTTCGACCCCTTCTTCACCCTGGCCGGCCACCTGCCAACCACTCACTTGCAGAAGACGGGTGTACATTTGCGAAGCGTCGGCGGCGAGCATTGTCAACTGTGATCGCGTCGGCGATGTGGACAGGCGCGAGATCTCAAGCTCGACAGCCTTGGTGGCCACCGCGATGCCGGCGGCAGCTTTGGCGTGTTCTTCGTAGAAGCTCTTGGCACCCATCTGGGGGCTGCCCGACGCACAGCCGGCACACACTATGGCCGCAATCGTAAGGGTCACGCCGAAGCGCGGACGGAACTCGACGGTTGGCACGTGGGAACCCTATAGCCGTCAGGCGGCCTCGCGTGAGGCCGGTGTCAGCGGCGATAGCCACAACCGTGGCGCCCTCTGATGTTGGCGTCGGCTACCGTTCGCGACTGGGGGCTATCGCGGTCCCGTCCACGACCGCAAGGAGGTTGTATGCACAGGAGATCCAGACGGTCCCTCGTAGGAGTTCTCGTGGCGCTGGGAGCTCTTGCGGCCTGTGCGCTGACCCCGGCGAACATCGGTGCAACCAGCGTCCAGCCGGCTCGGCTGCGGGCAGTGGAATTCTTTGCGCACAGCCAATACGGCAGCATCTCATGCGCGGTGTACGACGGCTACGGCGGTACGCCTGTTGCGTTCTGTGAGAGCGTCGGCCCTCACGGCGAATCGAAGACGACCCTAAATGCGAGCGGAGAAGTACAGACGTGCTACTCGCACAGCACGCGGAGGAACAGCTGTGGGCTGGGCAACGCCGGCACACGTACGCCGACCTACGCCTATGGACATGCGGTCACAGTGGGACGCTTCCGCTGTGTGGTGCTGCGCAAGGGCGTGCAATGCACAGTGCGCGCGACGCAAGCGGGCTTTCTCTTCAACCCTCGTAGGACAAGCTCTGTAGGCGGCGCACACATCGCCCCCGCGCCGCTGCAGCTAAGTGAATTCCTGTCACCCGACCGCGACGTGTGGTGTGAGACGGGGACATTCTGCGGCACAGGGGCAGGGCCTGGGACTACAGCGAGCTCGCGCATAAGCCATGCCACGATCAGTGGTAACGGTGGGGTTACGATCTGCGCGTATGAACACAACGCCCCTCCTGGCTACTGCCTACAGAACTGGAACGAAAAAGCACCGGTTCTGCAGTACGGCCAGCAAGCCGAACTGGACGGCGTCCTCTGCACGTCTGCCACGGACGGGGTCACCTGCGTGAAGGTCGCTGAACCGGGCAAAGGCAAAGGTTTCAGGATCGACAAGACCGAAGCTGTTGAAATCGGCTAGTGCTACTAGAGCGGCGGAACCTGGTTGTTGACCTGGGCTCCGTGGTACAGGTGATCCTGGTCCTTGCAGGCAGCGGGGAAGAAAAACTGGACGCTGTCGCTACGAACGCCGTTGTAACTAGCAAATAGGGTGGCGTGCCCGACTGTGCCGACTTCACACCCTGGATCGTTGCTGGCCTGCACACGGACGACGATCTTCATGATGTTGCCTGGATACCCCCACATCGTCGCGTAGTGGGAGTGGTAGACGAGGTGATGCTCAACCGTCATCGTGATCGACCTCGTGGGCTGGTCTCGGAAGTGCAGTTCCTGGCAGATAATCCCGGAGACGGTGTTCGCTTCCAGGTTGATTTCTCCGTGGCCGCGGGCGAAGCCGCCCGATGCGCCGGCGGGAGAGCCCGTGTGAAAGCCCCAGGGCGGAATTCCGTAGACGATTGGGACGTTGCCGCAGCCGGCCGAGTAGCCAGCGGCCACACCAGTGGCGCCGAGCGCCAACGTTGCCGTCACTGCCATTAGCACTGCGGCACCAATAGCTCGCCTCCATGTCATCGGGACGAGACTATATCCGTACTGTTCGTCATACCGAGCGGACTTGGACGCATAGAGAAGCGCAGTACGCCGTCCGCGAGCGGCCCGTGACGCAGCCGCTCGAGGTCATCTCGGTAGCTCATCTTGACTTCCCACGCACCTGTTCCCTGGCGGGGAAAGCGATCGACAGCGCGCTGCACGTATCCTGCACCGAAGTCGAGCATCGGGCGCGTTGGCATGCCCAGATCAGGATTGACCGGCACACAACTCGAGTAGCCGCCGCGGTCCATCATCGCGATGAGCTTGCAGATATAGTCACAAACGAGATCTACCTTGAGCGTCCATGACGCGTTGGTGTAGCCGAAAACGAACAGCATGTTGGGCAGGTTGCTGATCATTGCGCTCTTGTAGATGAGCTGGTCGGGTAGCGAGACCTGCTCGCCGTCGACGCTCAACTCGACGCCACCCAGAACCTGCAGGTCGAGACCGGTAGCGGTGATGACGATGTCAGCCTCGAGCTCAGCGCCTGACTCGAGCATGATCCCCTGCTCGGTGAACGTGGAGATCCTGTCGGTCACGACGGATGCGCACCCCGATGAGATCGCCGCGAACAGATCCCCATCTGGCACGGCACACAAACGCTGATCCCATGGGCCGTACGCAGGGGTGAAGTGAGTGTCGATGTCATAGCCCGCGGGCAGGCTCCTTTCCAGGCCCTTGCGCAGCAGCCACTTGACCAAGCCTGGCCGCCTCTGACTGAGTTCGTAGAACGTACGTTGCATCCAAACGTTCTTACGCCGGGTGATGGCGTAGGCACGATCGGCCGGAAGAACTCGCTTGAGCAGGTTCGCGATCGTATCCTTTTCAGGGAGACTCACGACGTAGCTGGGCGAGCGCTGAAGCATCGTCACATGCGCCGCGCGCTCGGTCATCGCCGGCACGAGCGTCACCGCAGTGGCGCCGCTACCGATGACGACGACCCGCTGACCGCTGTAGTCGAGATTCTCCGGCCAGTGCTGTGGATGGATCAGCTGGCCTTGGAATCGCTCGACACCCTCGAAGTCGGGCATGTAGCCCTGCTCGTAGCGGTAGTAGCCGGCGGCACCAAACAGCCACGAACACTCGAACACGACCGTCTCCCCCGTGTCGTTGCGTTGCGCCTGGACTGCCCACAGGGCCTGCGCGCTTGACCACGAGGCGCGGACCACGCGATGACCAAAGCGGATGTGCCGATCGATGCCGTTCTCGCTCGCGGTCTCGCGTATGTAGTCGAGGATCGCCGGCCCCTCGGCAATCGACTTCTCATCGGTCCAGGGCTTGAATGCGTAGCCGTAGGTGTGCAAGTCAGAGTCCGAACGGATGCCCGGGTAACGAAACAGATCCCACGTGCCACCTGTGCTGTCGCGATTCTCGAGGATCGCGTAGGTCTTGCCGGAAAGGCGATGCTCCAGGTACCAGGCAGCGCCGATGCCCGACATACCCGCACCAACGATGACCACGTCCAGGCGCTCGGTCTCTGTGCTCTTGTGTTCTTCGATCCCGGCCGCGCTGGCCATCGCTCTACCTCCGCGTTCTTGATCTTGGCCCGGCTCGATCTTGCCATCGATTGTCGCTGACGACGACACGACTGAATAGGGTCATAAAGACCATCTATTCTCGTCTACATATGCACTTTGGTGCGCCGCGGGCTCGACGACCGCGCCACCGAGGCATATCGCGCCGGCCAGAATGTCGCGTGGCGCCGCTGGTGAAGGTCGTCAGCTTGATCCCTCACCGGCGCGCCGATTCCCGTCGACCGCGCGAGTACTCGTCTTCAGTACGAGCTGCGTCGCTAACACGTCGCAGCAATCCTGTGGAGCCCCGCCGCCGCCGACCAGGGCGCGATCGGCCATGCGGCGGACGCGATCGCGCGAGGGGCCAGCCCAGGGCGGGCGTTCACCGTCCCTCCCAGCTCCGCCTCTGTGTGGATGTGGCTCGCCTCTGCGCAGGCACCCGGCGCCGAGATGCTCACAGCGGCGCTCGAGGACATACCGGCCGTGCGCGTGGCAATTGGATCGGCGGACTCCGGCATGACTGAGTTCAGGCGCAGTTACAGCGATGCCCTGGCCACGCAGCGGCTGATGCTCCGTTCCCGCGAGGACGTGAGATTCGCACGCTACGACGATCTGCACGCCGTGATCCTCGCATCCGCCGACGAGAACGGCGCGCGCGAGTTCACGACGAGGGCAATCGGCGAGCTCGCCCTCGCGGACGAGGCGGGCAGGACGGTCGAGGTCGGGCTCGCGCTTGCGCGCTGGCTGGGTACCACTCGGCCGACGAGCTAGACGCGTGGCTTGCGCTGGCAGGCAGCCGCTAGGGTGAGTCTGCTGAGATTTGCACGGCCGTGCGGCTCGCGGCCATCGCGCGTAGCTTCGCGACCACCGCGACGTGCTGGGGATGATCGAGATAGCGCCTCAGCGCCTCGGGACTGGCTACGGCGGCGATGATCGCCAGGTCTCCGGTACCTTCTGTGAGCCCCAGATCGGGTGCGGCGAGGTAGCTCTCGAGCGCATCGATCGCGTCGGGGAGAGCGTGCAGTTCATCCAGCACAGCCGCTACGTCTGCCTCGCTGACCTCATCGCGCCACTTGAAGATGACGATGTGCTTGATCACGTCGTTGATCTTCTCACGCCCGCATATATTTAGGCTGGAGTGAATCTCTCGACTCAAGGACAGTCGTTAGGGAGGCTTCAAGCATGCTGGAGATCGTCTTCGATACTGAGGCTCTGACGCGTGTTCGCTTTGCGATCTCGCCGACGATCGAGTTGGTCGCAAGCACGGCGGTCCTCAAGGACCCCAGCCGGGGGGCGCTGCACCTGCCATGGGTGGAGCGCGCGAGACAGCGAACAGCCGACCTCGATATCTCCGCGCTCCGGGCGCTTCAGGGCTCCGACACTTATAACCCGGATTTCATCCACCCGGTGCCGACGAGCCCGCTGACGCGCTTCGAGGATGAGCTCGACAGGATGGTGGCGACCCCGCCCGAGCAGATTCGGGCGGAGGTACGGGTCGCCTATGAGGGGCATGCGATCCCTGCGGTGCTGAATCCATTCCTGACCGACCCCCGTGCCGCGGTGCAGAATCTCGCGGAGCTGATGCGCCGCTACTGGGAGAGGGCGATCGCCGATGACTGGGAGCGGATCCGCTCGCTGCTCGAGCACGACATCCTTTACCGCTCGCGTCAGATCGCCGACGGCGGCACGCGCGCGCTGTTCGCTGACCTCGACGAGACGGTCAGATGGGAGGACGGCGTGCTGCATATCGATAAAGACTGCGAGGGTCACCAGAAATTCTGGGGCGGTCGGCTCGACCTCGACGACCGTGGCCTGCTGCTGATCCCGAGTGTGTTCGCCTGGCCGAAGGTGTTCATGGTGACCGCACCGCCGTGGCAGCCGGCGCTGATCTACCCGGCGCGCGGCATCGGGATGCTGTGGGAGTCTCAGCGAGCCTCCGCTCCGGACGCGCTGGCGCGTTTGCTGGGACGAAACCGCGCGGCAGTCCTGATGGCACTGGACTGCCCCCGCTCGACAACAGAGCTGGCGGGACTATTGGGTGTTACCAGCGGCGGTATCTCACAACAGCTGACGGTGCTCGCTGAAGCCGGCCTGGTGAATCGCAGGCGGGTGAGACGCCATGTGCTCTACCTGCGCACACTGGACGGGGATGCGCTCGTCGACGCGGTCGCTGCGGCACCTGCCTGAGCCTTGACACATCCAGCTCTCAGGTGAGGCTAAATGTGTTGAGCGAACGTCGCCTTTGCACAAGAGTGAGCGCATGCTTGGTGATCACATTGCACGTGCCATGGCGCTTGAGCGCCAGCGGGATCTAGTACCCGAGCTGCGCAAGGTCAAGCTCGCGCGGGAGACCTCTGACGTCGAAGATGGTGAAGCCGGCGGAACTCTAGCGGCTAGTACCCAATCTGAGGCCGCAAGCCGAGCGCGATACCGCCTTCGGTCGAGCGCCAAAGCGCGCGGCGCCAAGTGCCGGATCGAGACCCGGTAGCAGACGCTTGCCGGGCGGCCCTCCGCCAACGGCCTCGAGCGGTACCGTTCGGCTGGGCCCAGAACAGCACAGGAGCGTTGACTGCAATGAAGGCGTACCAGCTTCGCAGTGTCACCCTGCACGGCAACCGCTACGCCTACCGTCAGGCCGGAGCCGGCCCGGCAGTGGTGTTGATTCACGGCATCACGTCGGACTCGACGACCTGGGCGCAGGTCATGCCCGGCCTGGCCAAGCACTTCACGGTCATCGCACCCGACCTGCTCGGCCATGGCGGCTCAGCCAAGCCGACGGGCGACTATTCGCTGGGCGCCCACGCGAGCCTCGTGCGCGACATCCTGCAGGAGCTCGGACATGACCGGGCGACTTTCGTCGGGCACTCGCTCGGGGGCGGCGTCGCGATGCAAATGGCCTACCAGTTCCCCGAGCGCTGCGAACGGCTGATCCTCGTGGACAGCGGCGGTCTGGGCCGCGAGGTCAGCCTTCTGCTCCGCGCGGCCACGCTTCCCGGCGCCGAGTACGTCCTGCCAATCCTCACCAACGGACGGCTGCTCGATGCAGGGCGAATAGTGGGAAAAGTGATGGGAGCAGTCGGCCTGCAGCCCAGCACGGATCTGCGCGAAAGCGCCCGCGGCCATGCCACGCTCGCCGACCGGGTCACCCGTGAAGCGTTCCTGCGCACGTTGCGCTCGGTCGTCGAGCCCAGTGGCCAGCGGGTCGACGCCACTGATCGCCTGTACCTGGCCGAACGCGCGCCGATGCTCTTCGTCTGGGGCGAGCACGACACGCTGATCCCCGTCTCCCACGCCCACAGCGCACACACCCAGGTCCCTACCAGTCGTCTGGAGGTCTTTGAGGACTCGGGTCACTTCCCCCAGCTGGACGAGCCCAAGCGCTTCGTGGAGGTGCTCGGCGCGTTCATCGCCACCACCGAGCCCAAAGCGCTCGAGGCGGATCACTCGACCCGCCGGCGCCTGGCGAGACGCTTATAGAAACGCGAAAGGGAACGCTGCGCTGAGCCCCGCCTCCCTCGTGCCGGCTGCCATATCTAAAGCCTCGGGAGCCGGCACCCGACGGTGGGCAACGGCCGCCCCGACGGCCTGGGCCGGAGATGCGTGGGCGCTGAGTACCGCGTAGCCCGTGCTGCGGAAACGTCTGGCTGCGCGTATCCGCGGCAGGCCGGCGACGAGTCCGAGCCGAAGACCACCCAAGGGACCACGAACTGCTCTGCACCGTAGAATCCGAAGTACGGGCATTTATGCGATGAGCGATACTGGGCTCGAAGGAGCAAGACTGGGTGTTCTCGGGTCGCGTCCGGCGTGCGCGCGGTTCTGAGGTGCTCTGGATCACCTGAGATTCGCTCACTTAGGGACCACGGCAAGGACCATGCGATCGTGGACGTCGATCACCCCCTAGTCCTCAAGGAGCGCTCCGGCGGCATCGGCGGGTCCGCGGCCTGCCGCGCGAGGTGCGCATCACCCTAGACCCCAGGTTTGAGCTTTCTTGCTCGTCCCCAGCCATCCTCTACGGTTCACAAGATGAAGGCGGTCGGGTCACGCGGCGTTTGCGCCTGTGGGCATGGCGCTGGCCGAACCCGGCAGGTGGGGCCCCTAGCGATGAGCTTCACCGTCTCAGCTGAAGCATATGACCGTTTTATCGGCAGATACTCTGCTGGGCTTAGCCTGCGCTAGCTGATTTCGCGGGCGTCGTGGCCGGCCAGCGTGTGCTCGACGTCGGCTGCGGCCAGGGGCGCTCACCGCCGAGCTGGTCAGGCGGCTGGGAGCGGCCTTCGTGTCGGCGGTTGATCCCTCAGAGACGTATGCGTCGGCAGCAATGGAGCGGCATCCTGGGATCAAGGTGCAGCTCGCCTCTGCTGAGCATCTGCCATTTGCGGACCAAGTGTTCGACGCGACGCTGGCACAACTCGTAGTCCACTTCATGTCAGATCCCGCGCGGGCGTGGACGAGATGACACGCGTCACTCGGCCGGGCGGTGTGGTGGCGGCATGCGTCTGCGATCACGCCACCGGTCATGGGCCACTCAGCTCATTTTGGGAGGCGGCTCGCGAACTGGATCCGGACATCCAAGATGAGTCGCGAACATTGCCAGGAGGCGCTGCCCGCGGCACCTTTCTCGGTGCGCGTCGAGGTCTGGGCCGCACGAGGGCTCGTCTAGCACCGCAGTCGCACTCGCCCCGCGCGTCGGCGAGTAGGGGTGGACCCCGTGATGCCACGACCATTGACACCAGCATCAGCCTGAGTTACTCTCGTCGCGTCCTGCGGACATCTTACCGGAGGTCTCCATGCCCAAAATAGTTGCCACACTCGAGGGTACGTACAAGGAAAATCTGGAAGCCGTTCAGGTTGGGGCGGCGAAGTGGGGCAACAACGCGCATGCCTGGGGAACCAGTCTTGACGTCCAAGCAGGGGCAAACGTACCGGCCGCCATTACCTACCGACAATCTCACAAGAGCGGCACGGTAAGCGTTGAGCCTGGATATAGCAAACTCGTGGTTGACGCTTATGGCGAGGCCGACGCCCGTTTGACATTCGGTTAGGTCGGTTCTTTCCTTCCGCGGTGTTCGCGAAGGTCCCGACCGGTGGGCCGGAGGACATGGCCGCAGCTATCAAGGCGGCCGCCGATGCCTTCCCGGCATGGGCGCGGACGACACCTTCCGAACGCGCGCAGCTGCTCCAGAATGCCGTCGACATCGTCAAGCGCCGACGGGACGAGATTGCTGAGCTGTCGGCCCGCGAGACCGGGAGCACCGTGCCGTACTCGGCGTTCCAGCAGGATCTCGTCGCCAACACCCTGCAGCAAGCCACCGGCTGGGTCTACCTCAACAAGGGCGAGGTGCTGCAGAGCAATCAGCCTCACCACACCCACTCGATCGGCGTGCGCCGCCCGCTCGGCGTGGTCGTCAGCTTCACGCCGTGGAACGGCGCGAACATCCTCTCCTGGCGCGCGGTGATCTCGCCGGTCGCCGCCGGCAACACAGTCGTCGTCAAGCCGTCGGAGTTCGCGCCCGTCAACGCCGGCATCCTCCTCGCGGAGATTGCCGAGGAGGCCGGTTTCCCGCCTGGGGTCATCAACGTCGTCACCCACGCACCGGGCGCGGCTCCCGCCATCTCCGACGTCGTGTTTGGCAGTCAGGACGTCCGTCTCATCAACCTGATCGGTGGCGTCAAGACGGCGCGCCTTCTCGCCAAACGCGCTGGCGAAACGTTGAAGCGGACCGTGCTGGAGCTCGGCGGCTTCAACCCGATGCTGGTTCTTGACGACGTTGACATGGACTACGCGGTGCGGACAGCCACCTTCGGCTCGTTCTTCCACCAGGGCCAGATCTGCCTCAACACCCGCAAGATCATCATCCACCGCTCGATCTACGACGAGTTCGTGGAGAAGTTCGTCGCCCGAGCCGGCAGCCTGAAAATGGGTGACCCGCTGGACCCGACCACGATCATCGGCCCACTCATCACCCAGAATGCTGTCGATCTCGTGCACGAGCGGATCAAGGATGCGGTCGGCAAGGGCGCGGTCGTCCGGGCCGGTGGCAAATCGGAGGGGCTGGTTGTCGAACCGACGATCCTGACCGACGTCCCCTATGACGCGATCGCCGCGAACGAGGAGACCTTTGGCCCCGTGGTCATCGTGGAACCCGTCGACAGCGACGACGAGGCGGTCGCCGCTGCCAACCGTGTCATGTACGGGCTGACGTCTTCGATCCTGACGGGCGATACCTACCGCGGCTTCGATCTGGCGCCGCGCATCCTTACGGGCATCGTGAACGTCAACTCACCGACGGTCAACGACGAGATCCACGCCCCGATGGGCGGGGTGCGCGACAGCGGCTGGGGTCGCACCGGCCCAGACGGCCTCGCCGACTTCTGCGACGTCATCTGGATTAGCTCGCACTCAGGAAGGCGCGAGTACCTGTTCTAGACACTCGCGACCAGGGCCGGGCGCTGTGAGGCCCGGCCCGTCCGGGGGGCAGAGGATGCAATGAGCCTCACCGTCGACCTACATCACCACGCCGTGCCCGACTTTTACTGGGAGGCATCCAACGAGGACGGCGAGGCCACCGGCGGCATCACCCCGCCCGGCTGGAGCGCGGCCGGCGATCTGGCGTACCTGGACGAGGCCGGTATCGACCTTGCCGTGCTGTCGATCAGCGCGCCGGGCGTCCACTTCGGCGATGACGCCGCCGCCCGGACACTCGCAAGGCGCAGCAACGAGTATCTGGCCGACCTCGTCCGCGATCGCCCTGACAGGTATGCAGCGCTCGCTGCTATCCCGCTCCCCGACCTCGATGGGGCGATCACCGAGCTCGACTATGCCCTGACGACGCTTGGGCTCGATGGTGTCGCGCTGATGAGCAACGCCGGTGGTCGCTACCTCGGCGACAGCCACTTCGATGAGCTGTTCGCCGAACTGCAGCGCCGTGCTGCCACCGTGTTCGTCCACCCAACCGTCTCACCCGATCCGATCGCCCACACGCTCGGTCTACCGGACACGCTGCTCGACTTCCCCGTAGACACCTCACGGGCGATCGCCAAGCTCCACTACAGCAACACCTTCGCACGCACGCCCGACATCAAGTACCTGTTCGCGCACGCCGGCGGAACGATCCCATACGTCGCTTCACGGTTCGCCATCGTCGATGACATGGGCGTGATCCCAGGGGTCGAGGAGCGCGGCCCGGTGCTCGACACACTCCCCCATCTCTACTGGGACACCGCGTCGGCGTTCAGCGATCCGGTGCTGCGCCTTCTGCGCTCCGTGACGGGGCTCGAGCACGTCGTGTTCGGCAGCGACTACCCATACCCCCTAGACCGGATCTCCATCGGTGGGCTCCGTCGACTCCAGCAAACCTCCGAGCTCGACGACGGCGAGCGGGCGAGCCTGTTCGGCGGCGCAGCCACCGAACTCCTCCCCTCGCTGCGCAACCGGACCTCGGCGGGGTAGCTGGGCCTCCGTTCTTGAAGGGACCGAAATCACCGTTATGCGGTGATGACGTCTCACCCGGACATTCGTGAACGTTCGCCAGGTGAATCGATCCCAAGCACAGTGGCCCAGGCCGACAGCCGGGCGAAACCCCTACCCGGAGGCGCCATATGCCCGAGCCCGTTGACCCACAACATCTTCTGCTGATTGGCGCCGGACCCGGAGTCGGCGCCGGTGTTGTTCGACGCTTCGGTCGGGAGGGCTTCCGCAGCACGCTCATCTCCCGCGGCGACACCGAGGTCGCTTCTGAACTACGCAGCGACGGCCTCGAGATAGAGGCGATCGCCGCGGACATCGAGGATCTCGACGGGTATCGCAAGACACTCCAACGGATCTTCAGCGCTGGCGGAGCGCCGGGCGTCGTGGTCTACAACGCGGCCCTGCCCGATCCTGGCCAGATCCTCGACACCACCGTCGAGCGGCTGCGGACCGCCCACGACGTCGATGTAATCGGTGCCGTCGTCGCAGCACAAGTCGCGGCACCCGTCCTGCGGGCGGCCGGCGGCGGCACTCTGTTGGTCACGAGCGGCGGGTTCGCCGACAATCCCGTGCCGGCACTGGCGACCCTCTCGATGGGGAAGGCCGCCCTGCGCTCGGCGCAGACGCTGGTTGCCGCCGGTGTCGCAGAGGACGGCATCCATGCCGCGACGGTCACGATCGTCGGTGCCGTCAAGCCGGGGACGGCTTTCGATCCGGACAACATCGCGGAGCTTTTCTGGACCGCTCACACCGACTCGAAGGACGCTTGGCAGACCGAGTATCGGTTCACCGGCGCATAGTGCGGCTGATTGACGCGGCGACAGGATGACCGAGTTGGGCTAGATGAGGCCCGAATGTACGGCGCCGCCCGCCATGCGCGGCGCTGCTCGCTGTCCGGATAACGCAGCGCGGCGCGCTAGCCAGTGAGCTGGAGATGGGCTTGTAGGAATGCCCCGGTGCGCGTGAGCGCAGCCTCGGCCTCCTCGAGCTCCGGCGCGGCGGCCTGGAAGACGTGCGGAACTTCCGGCGTGACGTCAAGTTGGACGGCGACGTCGGCGCTGGCAGCGGCCGAGGCGAGGCGTGTAGCGTCGTCCAGCAGCACCTCGTTGGAGCCGCACTGGACGAGAAGCGGGGCGATTCCGTGCAGATCGGCGAACAGCGGACTCATCTCGCCGCTCGCCGGATCGGCGCTGCCCGCGTAATCGGCCACGTTGAGTCGTAGGCGGTCGGGTGCGAGGACGACGTCGACGGCTGCCCTCGTCTTCATGCTGGCGCCGGCGAGCGTCATGTCGAGCCAGGGTGAGTACAGCACCGCTGCGGCGGGCTGCGCGAGCCCGGCATCGCGTGCGGCGACGAGCGTGCCGAGCGCTAGAGCACCACCGGCCGACTCGCCGAAGAAAGCGATGCGCTCTGGGCGGATGCGGGTTTCGAGCAGGCCGCGGTAGGACGCGAGAGCGTCGTCGGGAGCCGCCGGGTATGGATTCTCTGGAGCAAGCCGGTAGTCGACGGAGAGCACCTTTGCGCGGGCCTGTCGCGCGAGCAGGCACGCGAGGCCGGCGCTCGCACGAGCAGACCCAAGCGCGAAAACGCCGCCGTGGAAATACAGGACCGCGGCGTCCGCGGTCGCCTCGGGCACCGCGATCTCCAGCGCCGGAACACCGCCAAGCGTCGTTTCGGTGAGCGACACGTCAGACGGAAGCGGCGTTTGGAGCATGAACTCCTCAAACAGAGGTCGAAGCCGCGACAGATTGCCGCGCTCCTCGGGAGGTACCGCGCTCAACAGTTCCGGGAACGACTTCCTTTCGGGCTGGCTCATGGGGCGCATCATCCCGACGGGGCAGGTGAGACAGCATCACCTAACTCCGGTGAGTTCGTGCCGTGCAAGCCCGACGCGGTCCCTAAACCGGGTCTTCGGATGTCGGTCGTCGACGTGGACAGCTAACGATCGACCCGACTATGCTTGATCGGACTGTGGGATCGACATGAGGGGCTCGGCAACAGCGCAGCGTAGGGAGGGTCTGGAGCCGCCGATTGCTCCAGGGGTTCCAGTCGCCCACGGCCTGCTTGACCGGGAGCACCTTCTGCGGATGCTGGATCGCGCTGTGACGAGGAGAGTGACGGTCATCTCAGCGCCGGCGGGAAGTGGCAAGACCTCGCTGTTGCGTGCGTGGGCTGACCGTTCGACCAACGCTCCCAGCGTCGCGTTCGTGTCCGTCGACCGCGACGAGCAGGAGGCGCAGCGGTTCTGGTCCACCGTTCTGGATGCGATCCACGGCCCAGTAGCCTCGACCGATCGTCAGACGCAGCCGGCGGCTGCCGCGGTCCCCGGCGACGAACTCCTTGACGCGATCGTTTCGGAGTTGGCCGAGCAAGCCGAGCCGTTCGTGCTGATCATCGACGATCTCCACGAGCTGAGGTCCGCTGAGGCCCTCGCGCAGCTAGAGCGGTTGCTCGCGGTGCTGCCGAGCTCGGCGCGCGTGGTGCTGTCCTCTCGCCGGGATCCCTCGATCAGGCTGCACAAGCTCAGGCTTGCCGACGAGCTCGCTGAGCTGCGGGCCGGCGATCTCCGGTTCAGTGAGAGCGAGACGCACGAGCTGCTTGCTGCGTCGGGGATCAGTCTGTCCGACGACGGGGCGGCCGCGTTGCACGAGCGCACGGAAGGTTGGGCAGCTGGCCTGCGGTTGGCGATGATCTCCCTCAGCCGCCATGCCGATCCCGAGCGTTTCGTGGCTGAGTTCTCGGGCACTGACAGGGCGATCGGGGAGTACCTGATGGCCGAGATGCTCGAAGGCCAGCCGAGCGAGGTTCAGAGCATGATGTTGCGAACCTCGCTCGTCGATCGGATGAACGGCGAACTCGCCGACCTGCTGGCAGGCCGCTCAGGCTCCGAGCAGATGCTGCTGGAACTAGAGGACGCCAACGCGTTCGTGGTATCGCTGGACACTCAGCGCACCTGGTTTCGCTACCACCACCTGCTAGCGGACTTCCTTCGGCTGGAGCTTCGCCGAACCTCAGCAGATGAGGTTCCCGACCTACACCGCCGAGCCGCCCGCTGGTTCGCTGACCACGGGGACATCGTCGAGGCTGTGCGGCACACACAAGCCGCCGGGGATTGGCCCGACGCCGCGCGGCTGCTCGCAGACCACCTGTTCAGCTTGACGCTCGACGGGAACGAGGGAGCGATCGCCGTGCTATTGCGGTCATTCCCAGAGGGGCTGTCAGCCGATCATCCGGAGCTGGCTTTGGCTCACGCGGCAGTTCAATTGGCGCAGGGGCGGTTGGAGGAAGCGGCTGCTCAGCTCGCGCTGGCCGAGTCCCACGTCGAAAGCGCCCAACCAGCTAGGCGTTGGCGCCTCATGGTGGCCACCGCGTCGCTGCGCTTGGCACTGGCACGGCGTAGTGGTCAGTTCACGGAGGTGATCGAGCAGGTGAGTCTGCTCGATACTTCGATCGCAGACGAGTCGAGCGAATCGATCGCAATGAGCAGCGATCTGCGCGGAGCCGCGCTGATGAACCTCGGAATCGTCGAGATGTGGTCTGGGCGACTCGCGGACGCCGACCGGCACCTCGCCGAGGGAGCCGAGCTCGCCCAGACGATTGGGCGCCCTTACCTGGAGGTCGCGTGTCTCGCACACCGATGTTTCGCGTCAAAGCTGGTGCCGGTCGCGACCGCACGTGAGCGCGGTGAGCAGGCGGTCGCGCTCGCTGAGCGCTACGGCTTCGAGGACCGCTCGATTCTCACACCCGCACTCGCGGCGCTCGGCGCCATCGCGGTCTGGATGGGCGAGTTCGATGAGGCAGAGGGTTGGCTGCGGCGTGCGTGGGAGGTTGCCGAGCCAGACGTTGACCCGGCCGCCGCGGTGTTCTTGTACGTCGCGACAGGCCAGCTGCACGCCGGACGCCAGCAACATCAATCGGCGCTGGAGCAGTTCGCAGCGGCAGCCCGCACGCAAGCGATGCTCACAGGAGTGCACGCACTGGCACCGCGGATTGCCGGGTGCCTCGCAGCAACGCAGGCTCGCCTCGGGATGCTGGATGAGGCTCGCACAACGCTCAGCGACTACTCCGCCGCACCCGAGCGGATGGGTGCCGTCCACGCGATCGACAACGCGCGCGCAGTGATCTTCATGGCGGAAGGTGATGCTGCGGCGGCCTTGGAGGCACTCCGAGACGTTCAGGACGCGACCCAGGGCGTCGCCGCGTTCACGCTCGTTGAGACACATCTGCTTGCTGGCATCGCGCACATGGTCTTGGGAGATCAGAATGCCGCGGCTGCCGCAGCCGAGGCGGCGCTCGCAGCCGCCGAGCCAGACCGCCTGGTGTTTCCGTTCGCGATGACTGGCGCTGCGGAGCTACTCGACGCGCTTCCGCGTCACAAGACCGCTCATGGCGCCCTGCTCGTCGACATCCTCAACCTGCTGCGAGGCGAGTCCGTCCCGAGCATCGATCGTGAGCGCCTCGCGGAATCAGAAGAGCTAAGCCCGAGCGAGCTGCGCGTACTGCGATACCTCCCGACAAATCTCACCCGGCCCGAGATCGCGAGCGAGCTTTACGTCTCCATCAACACGGTCAACACGCATCTCCGCAACATCTACTCCAAGCTCGGCGTCCGCAACCGTTCCTCCGCCGTTCGCCACGCGCGCGAGCTTCGGCTCCTCTCAATCAGCCGCTCCCCAACATCGCGCTAGCAGCGCGACCCTCTCCGCGCCCGGCCTGGCGATTGCCGGCAGACGCCTTTGCCCGCTAACCGCCGACTTGGTCGTCTGTCTGCTCGACGAACTCGATGATGTAACCGTCAGCGTCTCGGGCCAGGATGCTGCCTGGTGAGCCGAGTGAGCCTGTGATCGTCCAGCCGGCCGCTTCGAGTTGCGCCCTTGTGGTTGCGAGCGAATCCACCAAGGCCGAGGCCACCAGCGAGTCGGCCCGGGCGAGCGCTTCCTCTGTCCCACTCAAGATCGACACTCCAGGGAGCACGGAGACGGTGAGCCTGGTGTCACCGATGGCGAACTCGTGGAGGACGTCTGACTCGAGCAGGCTGCTGTAGCGCTGGACGGCCGCGGTACGGTCCGTCGACTTGACCACGAGCGCGATGCTCTGGATGCTCATGCCGTGCTCTGCTTGGCGTCGGTGAACGGCTGCAGGGTCCCGCTCGCGTACTCGCTTGGCGTGACCACCACTCGCGCGTCCGGGGAGCGGAACGCGTCGATGTCATTGGAGGCGATGTTGCTGAACTGGACCGTCAGCACTCTGGGCTGGTCCCATTCGCCGAGGGCATCGAAGCGCAGCTTGCCCAACACTGTGTCGAAGGCGTTGGAGTGCGTGTACTCGGCGAGCTCAGCGTCGACGAGTCCATCGGTTTCGCGGATGGCCTGCTCTACGACCTGGAGTTGGGCGTAGGCGCACGGGGCGACGTAGTATCCAAGGGCATCAGCTGCGGTTCCCGCGGCTCGTGTTTGGTACGACGAGATCAGCTCTTGCACGCCGGGGAACGCCATCGCAGGTGTCGGAAGCCAGTACTCGTAGTTGACGACGCCGTTGAGTAGCGGCCCGAGCTGTTCTTGGACGGTGCTGCTCTGCGGTCCGATCATTGCCCCGCCGACGAGCATTGGCTCGATGCCTGTCTTCCCGACGGCTTGCAGAAGGCCGATCGAGTCGTTGATGTAGGAGCAGAGGAACAGGATGTCGGGCGACGTTTCAGTTTGTGCCTTCACGACATCGGAGTAGTCCTCGGTTGTCAGGCTGTACTTGAACTCCGAGAGCACCTCGATGCCTAGTTCGGCCGCGTTCGCCCGGGCCCCGGTGATGGGGTTTTTTGAGAAGTCGGCGTCGGCCGCCAGGATCGCCATCGTTTTCGGTTTCGTCGGGAGGTTTGCGGCCGCGGTGAATAGCCCCTGGGTTAGCGCGCGGTTCGGGTCTGAGCCCGTTGGGATCATGCAGAAGAACCTGTCGTACTTGAGGTCCTTGTTCACGGCGAGTCCCATCAGTCCGACGAAGTACTTTTCGTGTTCCATCACCAGCGGCATGGCGGGACTGATCGAGTTGTTGCCGTAGCCGGCGAGCAGGAGATCGACTTTCTCGTCGGTCAGGAGCGACTCGTAGATCCCCGGGACCGAACTTGGGTCTGTTTTGTCGTCGATGCAGACCAGCTCGACGCGGCGACCGA
>Ga0210383_10001826_pt1 | contig 19381 bp, 18 predicted proteins | sample IncBWC14OmetaG_FD_160072 | JGI IMG/M metagenome (GOLD analysis project Ga0210383, IMG submission 160072) | Forest soil microbial communities from Barre Woods Harvard Forest LTER site, Petersham, Massachusetts, United States - Inc-BW-C-14-O ...
TGACTGTGACCGCGGCGAGAATGGACAGGAGCGTTCGGTAAAGTATTGGGTAGAAATCGAAGGGCGAAAGGGCAGCGAACAGTACTCGCTGCCCTTTTTTATTGAGTCAAGCCGAACTCAATTTGGATCAGCGCGCTTAGGGCTCGAACACTTTTGCCCGTACAAGGCGGTCCACTCGATTGTACAAATCTTCGTTAAATCCTTAAGACAGGTGCCCAAGCAAGTGACGCAGGAGCGCGATATACTGGCGGAGATTCCGAGGGTCTCGACTTGAAGATACTGACAGCAACTGAGATGCGGGAGATCGACCGGCTCACGACCGAGCGGTACGGCATCTCGAATCTCGCATTGATGGAAAATGCGGGGAAAAGCGTTGCGGATTTCATCTCTGCGCGGTTTCGGCAGCTTGATGAGCAGAGAATCGTCGTTCTGTGCGGGAAGGGAAACAATGGCGGAGACGGGTTTGTTGCGGCGCGGCATCTTGCGGTGGCGGGTGCGAAGCCAAGCGTAATTTTTGTGCCCGGTCAAGATGAGATGCGCGGTGATGCTGCCGCGAATCGCGAGCGCTGGCGGAAATCCGGCGGGGAATTGCATCTGATTCGAACGGCAGCCGAGTGGCAAGCGGTGAAAGCACTGGCGTTTTCGGCTGACATTCTTATTGACGCACTTTTGGGGACTGGGGTGCGCGGCCCGGTCGAGGGACTTCTTCAGCAAGTGATTCAGGATGTGAATGGGCACGGCCCCGGGACGATTGTGGTTGCGGTGGACATTCCGTCCGGCCTGCCAGCAGATCGCGGCGAAATCGTGGAAAATAATTTCAGTCTCGCGGGAAACTCCAGGGCGAACGATGTTCTGAGTGCGAATTATACTGTCACGTTTACGGCGCCGAAGGTTGGCATGTTTCTGGGCGATGCGGGATCATTCGTTGGGCAACTTGCGGTGCGGGAGATTGGTTCTCCGAGAGAATTGATCACGGAGGTTGGGAAGGGAAGCCTGCGTTGGCTCGAGACACGAGAGTTTGCGCCATTCGCGATTCCGCGCAAGGCTGACGGAAACAAAGGCAACTACGGTCACGCTCTGATCGTTGCCGGCTCGGTGGGCAAAAGCGGTGCGGCGGTGATGGCATCCTGGGCGGCGCTGCGCGCGGGCGCTGGACTCGTAACGGCGGCGATTCCCGAACCAGTCTTGCCGGTTGTTTCCACCCCTAACCCCGAAGTGATGACGGAACCGCTACCAGCGACGGATTCGGGCAGCATTTCCCTCGGCGCCCTCGAATATGAACGCTTCGATAAAATCTTGAAAGATAAGACGGTTTTAGGGATCGGGCCCGGACTTTCGACGCACACCGAAACGGTCGAGTTTGTTCGCACGGTGGTTGGGAAATATTTCGATGTGCCGATTGTGCTCGATGCCGACGGCCTGAACGCATTTGCCGGACGAGCGCCCGAGCTGAAAGCCACGCGGAAGATGCTGGTGGTGACACCTCATCCGGGAGAAATGGCGCGACTTGTCGGTTACGGCACGAAGGACGTGCAGTCGAAGCGCCTAGAGGTGACTCTGAAAGCGGCTGCGGACTGGAACGCGATCGTCGTTCTGAAGGGCAATCAAACCGTGATCGCTGCGCCCGACGGAAGCGCGTGGATAAATTCCACCGGCAATCCTGGAATGGCGACGGGTGGCACAGGAGACGTGCTGACGGGCATGCTTTCCGGACTGGTCGCGCAGTATTTCCCAAAGTATCCCGCCGCGTCGGCGGTCTGTTTTGGCGTGTATCTCCACGGCCTTGCAGGGGACCTTGCTTACGCGAATGTCAGCGAAGCGCCGCTGATGGCGACTGATCTAATTCGAGCCATTCCGCGTGCATACCAGCAATTTTACGCCGAGTCGGGCCGTGGCTAGCCGCGAGCTCGTTACCAATTCTTCAGAGGAAACGATTCAATTCGGACGCGAGCTTGGATCGCGTCTGAAACCGCCGGTTTTAATTCTGCTTTCGGGAGAACTGGGAGCGGGGAAGACCACGCTTACAAAGGGCATCGTGAGCGGCGTGGGCGCGGCGCGGGAAGATGAAGTGACGAGTCCGACGTTTACGCTCGTGCACAAGTACGAGCAGGGTGCGCGCGTGTACCACGTGGACCTCTACCGGATTGGCGATTTTCATGATCTCGAAACGCTGGGGCTCGAGGATGTATTGGCCGAACCGGGGGTGGTAATTGTCGAGTGGCCCGACAAGCTGACGCTACGAACGGATTGGCCGATTCTGCGAATTCAGCTTGAGCACGTCGCTGAAGACACAAGAAAAATCACCGTACGCGATGAGTCTGGGGTAGTAAACAGCCGCGATCGCGCTACGTCGGAGGATCGAGCGCCATAATCTGGAAGCCGGCGTCAACGTAGATCGTGTTTCCGGTCACGCCGCGGCCTAGATCGCTGGCGAGGAAGACGGCTGTGTCGGCGACTTCCGCAGTTTCCGTATTGCGGCGTAGTGGCGCATGTTGCGCGACGAATTCTAAGACCTTCGAGAAATCCTTGATGCCGCGCGCGGAAATGGTCTTAATCGGGCCTGCTGAAATCGCGTTGACGCGAATCTTGCTCTTGCCGAGTTCGCTCGCCAGATATTTCACCGAGGCCTCGAGAGCTGCCTTCGCTACTCCCATCACGTTATAGTTTGTCACGACGCGCGTTGAGCCAAGATAAGTGAGCGTCATGATCGCGCCGCCGTTCGTCATCAACGGCGTGAGCGCCTTCGATACGGCGACGAGCGAAAACGCGCTCACGTCGAGTGCGAGCGCGAAACCGGCGCGTGAAGTGTTGACGAAAGGATTGCCGAGATCTTCATGGTTCGCGAAAGCGAGGCAGTGCACCACGACGTCGAGCTTGTGCCCTTGAGCTTTCACTGCTTCGGCGAGGTTGTCGATATCAGACTGTAGTTGCACGTCACATGGGAAGAACGCTTTCGCGCCAATTTCTTTACCAAGCTCTTCGACGGCAGGTTTTGCGCGCTCGTTCTGATATGTGAGGAGTAGCGTTCCACCCTCGCGAACGAATGCCTGCGCAATCGCGTAAGCGATGCTCCATTTATTCCAGACGCCAAGGACGATGGCGGTTTTTCCTTCGAGTAATTTCGACATGGCGGGATTTTACCCTGAAATGCGGAATTCAAAACCAACTTCTAAGCGATTGACTAGTTTGCCAGTGGAGCAGCGGAAACTTGAAGTCGAGGTCTTAACACAGAGAGGAGCACGGGGGTCAGATAGAACACTTGTCGATGCGGCGGTCAGCGGAACAGGCGCATGAGCGCGCTTATCGCCTTAGCAATCTCCGGCCAGAGCATTGCAAGCGCGATGAAGAATGCGGCGACCTTTTTCGGAGTGAGCGTGAAGGTGCTGAAGATCGATGGCGACGCGAGAAGATTCGAAGCCTTTGGCTGATGCGCTGCGCAAAAGCAGGCTCTCGTCGCGCGTCGATCGCAGCGCTGTCCTGCAGGTCCGAGATAGAGGCACGGCCCCTCGTCGGCGTTCGCTCGAGGGATGGGTTGGATTGCGGGTTTGGATTTTGGCGGAAAGTTCTGATAGGTCCCGAGCTTGCTTTGAGGCTCTGGAACGGGCCTGGTCTCCCACTCCCCATGAATCCCGCGGATTGGTTGCCATTCGGCATTATCGCCGGACAGGCCGAATTCAGGCCGGTTGCCTGCTCCGGCGTTAACCCTTACGCTTCGTTCCATTGCGCCCCGCATCGCCGCTCGCTAGAGTGAAAGCTCATCCGTATCAGGTGTCTTAAATGCCGGAAACGCATACTCTGCCTTCGCCCACCCATCCAGCGCGGATGAAGCTGGAGCCATATTCTGCAGCGATCCGGCTTCCAAATTTAACGCTTGGCATCGACAACATCCATTATGACGTCTTCCTTAGTCCGAAGTTTGTGGATTTTACGCGGAAATACCTGCTCGAACTAACGCGGCAGACTGTAAACATCAGCCTCGTATATGGCAAAGACAAGAAACGCGGGGGAGCGCCCGAGCACGCTGCGTTTCGCAGGCTCTTGACTGAAATCCTGCAGGAATCGCTGCAGCGGGCGAAATATCAGCAGTCGATCGAGACCGATGTTCTACACCAACTCGGCGTGCTGAAATATTTGACAACGGAGCTTTCAAACCAGTTTTCCAGCATTCTCGTGGAATGCAAAGAATGGATTCGCGGGCGCGGCGAGCTTTTCGAGCACAGCGAGCAAGCGCACGTGATGCGTTCGAAAATAGCGGAAATTCAGGCTGACAAGAAAAACATCTACCGGCAAGTAGGCGAGACGCTGTATCGAGTATGGAGCGAGGTGGACGAAGGCATCATTTCGAAATCGCGGCGGGCTTTATTCGGCGAGGATTTTCACGAGACGTACGACCTGCTGCAGAATCATTTTCTTTTCGTTGAAGGCGGCAATGACGATCATCTTTTCCTTGAGCATTATGTATTGCTCGGGAACTTCGTCAACGATCCGGACCGCTTCGACATTTTCGACGGCTTGCTGCTCGATTTTGTACGCGATCTCGTCCTGACAGACGGCGATTCCGAAGAATTGACCAAGGCTCGCAAGGCGCACGAGCGATTGGTGGAGCAGGCGCGCGTCCTGCGCTCCGAGCTGGAACGCATTGAGGAGGATCAGCGGGAGCTCTCGTCGAAAGCGGGCGAGAAGGACGACAGTTTCCCCTGGCCTTTCAGGCGCAAAGCCGCTTCCTCAGCGGAGGCGCGCGGCGAGCTTGAAAATTTACGTGTGAAGTTTGCCTCCGCCGAGCAAAGCCTCGAGGAATTGGCCCCGCCCATTGACGCCGCGAAGCAGCGGCTCGACTTTCTTACGGAAGAGTATCAGAGCCGCCTGGGTGACTATCTGAACCAGCCGGAAAACGCGCGCAGGCTTTTTGGCGCGCAGACGACAACTGCTGAAGGCGAAGCGCCGCCCGAAACCCGGGCGCAATTGCGCGAAGAATGGGTGCACCGGCTGGAAGAGCGCGACCTTCTATTTCACGTCCTCGCTGCGTACGAGCTGCGGCAGTTTTATTCGGACTACTGTCCGCCGATCCACTTGCAGCAGATGAAGAAGGCGATTGTAAATCGCGACGAACAAAAGCGAATCGCGACGATTCTGGAGCAATTTCCAGCGCGCAAGATTTCGATGAAGCGGCTCGACGAGGCTTCACGCGTGATTCGCCGCCGCACGCACGACGAAACTCTTGCGACGTGTACTCAGTTTGCCGAGGACCTGATGCGTCTGCGGCGCGATCGCAGGAACTATCAGCAAGTGGCTTCTTGGATGGAACGCATCAACCTGGTGCGTTCGGAGCGGACGCGTGAGCTTTCGCGGGTCAACAAAAGCCTCTACGAATTTCTGCACCCCGACGAGGGACGCCCGGCGGATGATCCAGTCAGCTCGCATGTGGTGATCAAGGCAGACGTGCGCGGTTCGACCGGCATCACGAAAGACTTGCTTGGCCGGGGAATGAATCCGGCGTCGCACTTCAGTATCAATCTGCACGAGCCGGTGAAACGCATGCTAGAGCGTTACGGTGCGGCAAAAGTGTTTATCGAAGGCGATGCGATTATCCTCGCAATCTACGAAACCGAATCGCAGCGAGCGACGCAGCGGGCGGTAGCACGTGCCTGCGTATTGGCGCGCGAGATTCTTGCGGTGACTCAAGCATACAACGTGCGGGCGGTCACAACGGATTTGCCGCCGCTCGAATTAGGAGTGGGAGTCGCGTTTCAGGACTCGGCGCCGTCACTTTGGATGGATGCGGATTCCAAAGTGATGATTTCACGCGCGCTGAATTTGTCGGACCGCCTTTCGAGCTGCTCGAAGATGGCGAAGCGGCTTTTCAAGGAGAATCCTTCTCCGTTTAATGTTTTTTTGCTGCAGACCCTGATGGAAGACGCAGTCGAAGACGAAGGTGAAGAGCTGGTGGTCCGTTACAACCAAAACGGTATCGAACTGAATGACGAGGGATTTCAGAAAATCAGTGCCGAGATTGCGCTTGCCCCAATGGCCGGTAATTTCCCGATGCCCTGGGGCAAGGAACGCGTTCAGCTATATTTTGGCGAAGTTCCCATCGGGGATAGTTTCGAACCAATCATTATTCGAAAGGGGTTTGTGCGCCAGCTGCTGCCGGGAGGAAAAATCGGAGCGCAGGGCGCACGCGCATACTTCGAAGTCTGCACGCATCCCAAGCTTCTCGAACTTGCTCGCAAGAAAGTTACCTCAGTTCCCACGAAGAGTTGAACACCGGCATCGTCGTCCCTATAATCCTTGACGGAGGCGAAAGGGGTCCGGTGATTCTCGTGGCCTTCAAAGCCATTGATCCTGTCCTTCGCGGCCAGGATGGTGGGTTCGACTCCCACACGCTTCCGCCAAAGTCCCGCTGAATCTGCATGTCCTTAATGTTTTTAATGCGCGCGAGATCGTGAATGGGATCCGAATCTGGAAAATTCAAAGTCATTATCACGGGTGTCACCGGCATGGTCGGCGAAGGGGTGATGTTCGAATGCTTGGAGCATCCGGCCGTCGAGCAGGTATTGATGGTGAATCGCAAGCACTTCAGACTGGAGCATCGAAAGCTGAAGGAATGCATCATCTCCGATTTTCTTGAACTGGACCGATTCTCAGCAGAGCTGACGGGATATGACGCGTGTTTTTATTGTGCCGGGGTAAGTTCAGCGGGGATGAATGAAGCAGATTACAGCCGCACCACCTACGACGTGACAATCCATTTCGCCGAGAAGCTCGCGAGCCTGAATTCGCAGATGATTTTCGACTATGTGTCAGGCAGCCTCACCGACAGCTCTGAAAAGGGGAAAGTGATGTGGGCTCGCGTGAAGGGGAAGACCGAGAACGCCCTTATGAGGCTGCCCTTCAAGAGGGTGTACAACTTCCGTCCTGGCCTCATGAAGCCAACTCCGGGCCAGAAAAACATCAAGTGGTATCTCCAGGCGTTGGGCGGGCTGTACCCGTTGCTACGCATGATTCTTCCCAACCAAGTGAGCACGCTGCGGGATGTGGGGCTTGCGATGATTAGCAGCGTGCTGAAAGGCTATCCAAAACAAGTGCTGGAGATTCGAGACATCAATTCACTCGCGAAAACTTAGAGAAACCGCCCAGCTCCGCCATCCATCCGCAGAAACACACCCTTGGAATTGGAATCATTTCCGTCTCACTAATGGCACCCGGTATCAATCGCATGACGGTTTCCGTTCGTCGTTTACGCATTGCGTAGTGAATTCCCGCGAACAAATGCAGCGGGAGCCCGCGAGGAGACGAACAGATGCCAGGATACAATACGCAACAGGTTGGCGACGCGACGGAGATTTCGACTACACCAGAGCCGGTGCCCCTTCCGTGGTTGCTGATTGCAATTCCCGGCGCTCTTCTCATCCTAATCGCTTTCTCAACGGGCTTTTTGTACGGCTTGATCGCCGTCGGCTTCTGCTATGGCGCAATGTATCTTCTCACGCACTCGAAGCAAGCCACCCAGTACCGCACTCCAGCCAGCTTCCGCGTGTCCAAGACCGGAATCGAGGTGGGCGGCGCTTCGATTCCAAAGGACTCCATTCACCGTATTATCGTGCGGAACCACGTGCTCAAAGCTGCCGGAGACGTGATCATCGTCGCCGATCCCCACCCCAACAGCGGCCAGCAAAACGTAGTCGCGGGAATGAACTGGGCCGTCAGCAAGCTTGGACCGATCTCTTACCGCGTAGATGCAGAGGCTCGCGGAGTGCCAACGACGCTCGCCGGCGGGCTGACGGAGCCAACAGCGTCTGCGATCATGACCGACGTCAGCAAAGTGCTGCAGTTGTCTTGAGTCGTACGGACCTTCAAAGCCGCAAAGCGGTTTGACTTCGAGGAATCTACAGTGTGTTGGCGTCCGGGGAGGGTTAGCGGGGAAAAACCAAGAACGCATCCGTCTGGCGCGCGAGGGCAGCTAGACGGGTATGAACTGGCTCAACTGATCGGCAATTCTACGTCAATCGTCGTTCCGCTCAGATTAGATGTCAGTTCGAATGTTCCGCTTTGTTCCTGAACCCTGTGCCTCATTCCCGTGAGTCCCAGCCCAATCTGATTTCCTCTCTCGTTAATTTCCCCCAGTCTCTCGGCGGAAATGCCAACGCCACGATCGTGAACGCGCAATCCCACTTGTTTGCCGTCATATTTGAGTTGCACCTCAGCGCCGGAAGCCTTCGCGTGCCGATGAATGTTGTTTAAACTCTCCTGCAAAATTCGGAAGAGCGTCAGTTCGGTGACCTGGGGCAAACGGCGCTTCGTTCCCGTCACTTCGAAGCTGACATCGATCCCAGTTCTTTTCGAATATCCTTCAACGAACCACTCGACAGCCGACGCAAGGCCGATTTCATCGAGGAGGGGAGGGTGGAGGAGGTAAGAAAGGTTTCGAGCGCCGTTCAAGCTTTCGTCGAGAATCGTATTCAGTTCAAGGATAGCCTCTTCGTTCGGATGGTTTCGCAAGTAGGATTCCGCGATGATCCTGGCCGCAGCCAGGCTCTGCCCAAGACCGTCGTGCAGTTCTCTGGCGATTCGCCGGCGTTCGTCATCCTGTACGCGCAGTACTTGCAGACTGAGGCTTCTAGATCGTTGCTCCGCGAGCGTGCGGTCTTTAAGTTCTTGTACGAGTCTCCGGTAATGTTCCCAGATCAAAAAGATCGCGAGGAAAAACGTCAGAAAGAGGACGCCCAGGATCAGGCGAAAAAATCTCCCCGCTGTCTCGGTTCGTTGTTTAAGGAGGATTTCTTCGGTCTGGTTCATCGCCGCAGTGATCGCGGCCGTTTGGTTGGCCCAATCTACGATGGTTGCAGTCACGTCCGCTTGTGCGAGCTTATCGCTATTCCCAGAGTTTGCCAGTTCGATCCCTTTTTCAACCGCAGCAAGCCTCTCCGTCATAGCGTGTTCGAGCTGGTTGCTGCGCTCCCGTTGCTCAGCGTTATCGGACGTGAGGCTGCGAACAGTAGCTAGGTTGTCGAACGCCGCAGCGCGCGCTGCGACGAACACCTCTGGGAGCTGAGGGTCACCGGTCGTCACAAACGTAGTGCGTGCCCGTCCAGCCCGGGAGAGATTTGATTCGATAGATCCCAGTTGAAGCTCTACCTCAAAGGTGTGATGAACCCAGCGTTCGCTGTCGTAGAGCCTGTAGATCGTCCACGCGGCCACACTCGCGCTAAAAAGTAGAAGCGCGATGGCGGAGAAAAAGATGACCCGAGGACTGGGGTACCGTAACATTATTCCGTCGAATGCTCCGATTGCGCTTGAACCAGACCAAAATTCTAGCGTAAATTCCATTGTCCGCGTAACGTATTAGCGGGTATTTGTTACGTACTGCTCGGCCTGCGTTCGTGCAAAGGAGCTACATTGGGACGTTCACGTATTGTTCAGTTGCTGGCTGCGCAGAGCGCGGCAATCTTTCTGATGCTCTCCTGTGCATCCAGCCAGCCTTCCCAGCGGCTCACCGTGCACGTCGCTCCCGGTTTCGTTGGCCCGCTTCACCTCAGTACGTGCGTGCCATCGGCCTCTGCCAGTGACATTTCCGCGAATTCGGCCGGAATGGGCGAAACATCGGCGTGCCCCTCACGCGAGACCGGGGTAACGATTGTGGTCGTGCGAGGGGAACAGCAATCCTCGCTCGCTCCGGGGGATGTCTCGATTCTTCGCACCGGCGACGGAATCGCCACTAGCATCCGCGCCGAAGTTCGGCCCTGACCTCTCGACCCTCCGAAATTGCCTTGCAGTTCGCCAGTTCGCTCTTACACGTAGTCAAATTCTTGGGGCGATTTTCAGGGCATTTGCCGAACTTCCATCACAGATTCTCGGGTTATCCTCAATCGACGCTCTGATTCCTGTAGGATGGCGTTGTGATACCCCAGCGCCAGACAGATGTATTGACGATGAACCGAGGGTCTTCGACTCTAAAAGCCGCCTTGTACGATGCCGGAAAAAGTTACGAGCTTCTACTTTCGATTGCCGTTGACCAAGGAACTGGATCTTCCGGCCGTCTAAAGATTCAGGATTCGAAGGGCAGTTCGTTATTGGAATCTTCCGTTGCGCATGGAGATTCCAACAGCACCCTGGACACTATTTTTGCATGGCTCGGCGAGCACAATTACCTATCGAACCTCGCGGCTGTGGGCCACCGGCTCGTGCATGGTGGAGCTCGATACCGTGATCCACATCGGGTCGATTCGGAGTTTTTAGCGGCTATGGAGCGGCTTTTGCCGCTTGATCCCGATCACATGCCAGCGGCGATCGGCGGAATTCAATTCGTCGCCAATAAATTCCCGCAGCTTCCTCAAGTGGCGTGTTTCGATACGGCGTTTCACCGTTCGCTTCCCGCGGTCGCGCGCATGTATGCGCTACCGCGAGCGTTTTTCGACCAGGACATTTTCCGCTACGGATTTCACGGCCTTTCGTACGAATACATTATGGGAGAACTCGCGAAGCTCGACGGTGAGCGGGCTAGCGGGCGTGTGATCATCGCGCATTTAGGCAGCGGCGCCAGCATGGTAGCGGTGAAAGACGGGAAGAGCACCGACACTTCGATGGGATTCACTCCGCTCGAAGGGCTCGTGATGAGTACCCGCTCCGGAGACATCGATCCGGGCGTGCTGCTATATCTTCTCGAGTACAAGAAGATGCCTGCCAAAGAGATTAGCACTCTCGTGAACAAACAATCCGGGCTCCTGGGAGTTTCGACGACGTCTGGAGACATGAAGGCCTTGCTGGAGTCTTCGCACGACAATGCTCGGGCAGCAGAAGCTGTGGATTTGTTCTGCTACCGCGCGAAAAAATATATAGGCGCGTATGCGGCGGTTCTCGGGGGACTCGACGTGCTTGTCTTTGCTGGAGGGATTGGAGAGCATGCGCCGGAAGTGCGCAGGCGCATTTGCAGCGGTCTGGAATTTATCGGCGTAAGTCTGGATGATCGATCGAATGCTGCGAATGCCGCGGTGATATCTCGGCCGGAGAGTCGCGTCAAAGTCCGAGTGATTGAGACCGATGAAGATTTGATGATCGTGCGGCACGTCTGCGCGACTCTGGGTTGGGCAAGAATCGAATGAAGTTGGTACTTCACGTCGGTGTCAGGCCGCACCGCGATCGTGCTTGCTGTCAGCGAATTGTCACGATCGATTCATATTCGCCCGGAGCACGCGCGTCCAAACTTATATAATCGCGCTGGAATCGTCAGCCCGGATATTCGTCTAGTTAAGCCAGGAGTAGAAAATGCTCAAATTCGATGCCGCCCTGTCGACCGTCGTAGAGGTCGAGGATAAATCGCCGCGCCCGCAAAGCTCAGTTTCCGGCGCGAAGCCTACTGGACCGCTATCCGCGGACCTTTTAGCGAAGATGCATCGCTACTGGTGCGCGGCCAACTATCTGTGCGTTGGGCAAATCTACCTCCTCGAAAATCCGCTGCTCCGCGAGCCGCTCACAAAAGAACATATCAAACCGCGCCTGCTCGGCCACTGGGGCACCTCCGCCGGCCAGAATTTCATTTACGTGCATCTGAACCGGCTGATCCGCGAAACGAATGCCGACCTGATTTACATTTCGGGGCCGGGCCATGGTGGGCCCACTCTCAACGCCTGCGCATACCTCGAAGGCACCTATACCGACGTCCACCCAGAGATCACCCAGGACATCCACGGCATGCGGCTGTTCTTCCGGTCATTTTCGACGCCCGGGGGAATACCCAGCCATTGCGGTCCGCATACGCCGAATTCAATGCACGAGGGCGGGGAACTGGGCTATTCACTGGTGCACGCCTTCGGAGCTGCGTTTGACAATCCTGACCTCATCGTGGCCTGCGTGGTGGGCGATGGCGAAGCCGAGACGGGCCCGCTCGAAGGAAGCTGGAAAGGTGTGAAGTTTCTGAACCCGTCGAGAGACGGAGCGGTGCTGCCGATACTTCACCTGAACGGCTACAAAATATCCGGGCCCACGGTGCTAGCTCGTACGAGCGATGAAGAAGTGTCGGCATTTTTTAAGGGACATGGGTACGCGCCTGAGTTTGTTGAAGGTGACGACCCGGAAATTGTGCATCAACTTTTCGCGGGTGCTCTGGATCGGTGCTACGCGCGTATACGAGAAATTCAGAAGACGCTTCGTGCGGGTGACGCGCAAGCGGCTAAAAATCTGCCGCGGCCCTCGTGGCCGATGATCGTGCTGCGAACTCCCAAGGGATGGACGGGCCCGAGCGAAGTGGACGGAGTGCCGATCGAAGGAACATTCCGCGCGCACCAGGTGCCGCTCTCGAACGTCTGCGAGGAGCCAGAGCATCTAAAGTTGCTCGAGTCGTGGATGCGAAAATACAAGCCGGAAGAGCTATTCGACGCGGACGGCCGATTCATCGCTGAACTTGCGGCTTTAGCTCCCGACGGCGACCGGCGTATGGGCGCAAATCCCCACGTGAATGGCGGCCGCGTCCTTACGGCGCTTGATCTACCGGATTTTGCCCAATATGCATTGGAAATCCCGGGGCCGGGCCAAGTGGTGGCCGAAGCCCCGAGAAAATTGGGCGAGTATCTACGCGACATAATCAAATTAAACCCAAATAATTTCCGGCTATTCTGCCCCGACGAAACGAATTCGAATCGTCTGAATGCGGCATTCGAAACGACTGACCGCTGCACGATGGAAGCGATTGTTTCGATTGACGATCATCTCGCGCCGGATGGCCGCGTGATGGAAGTGCTCAGCGAGCATCTCTGCGAGGGCTGGCTCGAAGGCTATCTGCTCACCGGCAGGCATGGAATGTGGTCATCGTATGAGGCCTTCGCGCAGGTGGTCGATTCTATGGTCACGCAGCACGCGAAGTGGATGGAGCAAGCGCTGGAATTTCCGTGGCGCAGGCCTCTTGCGTCCTTGAACGTGTTGCTCACGAGCCACGCCTGGAGAAATGACCACAACGGTTTCAGCCATCAGGCGCCGGGATTCGTTGATAACGCGCTGCAGCGGCGGAGCGAAGTGATTCGCGTTTACTACCCGCCGGATTCAAACTGCCTTCTGAATGTGTTCGATCACTGCATGCGGAGCCGGAACTACGTAAATGTGGTTACCTGCGGAAAACAGCCGGAATTGCAATGGCTTTCGTTCGAGGAAGCTCTCGCCCACTGTTCGCAGGGAGCGTCGATTTGGAAATTTGCGACGAACGACGGCGGAACGGAGCCGGACATTGTTCTGGCGTGCGCTGGAGATGTTCCTACGATCGAAGCTTGCGCTGCATCATGGTTATTGCAGAAGCACGTTCCCGGCATCAAGGTGCGCGTCGTAAACGTGGTGGACCTCATGGCGCTGATGAGTCCCGACGATCATCCGCATGGCCTGGACAACATTTCCTTCGATGCGCTTTTCACCCGTAACATTGATGTTGTGTTCGCGTTCCACGGCTATCGCTGGCTGATTCACAGCATGGTGCATGGCCGTTCGAATGAGGCGCGATTTCACGTGCGAGGATTTAACGACCAAGGCACAACTACGACTCCGTTCGATATGGTGGTGCTCAATAAGATGAGCCGCTTTCATCTGGCGATCGACGCACTCAAGCACGTAACTCGTTTGCGTTCGCAGGCATCGGACGCGATCGACATGTTCAATCGGAAGCTGTACGAGCACAACGTGTACATCAGGCAGCATTTTCAAGATATGCCGGAAATTCGGAACTGGAGTTGGACCAAGGATTTCAGTGATCCGACGTCACCAGCGCCGCCCGCGAAAGGGCAAGCCCGCAAGCAACTGTTTACGGATTCTTAGCAGGTAATTTGGGGGGCGGGAACGAATTGCTTGCCTACTCGTGGAGGACGACGCTCAGCAGAGAAGTATTGATCTGAAGGCCGCCGTTGTATTTGATGAAGCCGAGCTTTCTGAATTTATTCATGAAGAAATTCACGCGGGACCGTGTGGTGCCAACCATTTCCGCAAGCATCTCTTGAGACACTTTCGGCAGCACTCGCTGAGGTTTGTCTTCCTTGCCATAACGAGAGAGCAGCAGCAAAGTGCGAGCCAGCCTCTTTTCGCTGGAGTTGAAAAGCTGATCGATCAGGTCTTCTTCGATTCGAATATTGCGTGCAAGCATGAAGGAGATAAACCGGTCAGAAAATTCGTGCTCGTGGTGCAGGACGCGAATCATTTCCTTTTTTTCGATAACAAGCGCAGTAGTGGGGGAAATCGCGGTCGCCGTCCCGATCCGAAGAGGCTGACCGGCCAAGCAACCTTCGCCGAGAAAATCGCCGGGTCCTAAGACAGCTACTACCGCCTCTTTTCCTGTTTTGTTGACGACTGAAAGCCTCACGCCGCCCTTCTGAATATACAAAACGTTGTTGCACGGATCGCCCTGCGAGAAGATCATTTCCTTCTTCTTGAATTCCGTGACTTTTCGCGCGATTCCAGCTGAATCAAGGAATTCTTGAGCGTTGAAGAGTTTTTTGAGTGCTGGCTTGAGTGGCGTGGAAGATTTCTTTGGCATGGGCTGACAATGCGAATCGTAACACGCGGCGATTTATTCGCAAATAGTACCCAATTGTGTGCACTAGTGAACAGACTCGATAAATAGCTCCTTCTAATATGTTGGCTTGTAGGGGAAGACTCAGGGGCTCGAGCGACATCGAGTCCCTGATCTTCCACAGACAAATCAGAATTCGCAGGCTCCTTTCCACTCCTTCCTGCACTCGAAGTCCTCGGTTCAACACAGAAATTGAGTGCAACGCCTTGGTACTGGCCGGAGTGTCAGCCTGCGAAAAGAAGGGGGCAAAGAAATGCCGTTACTGCAGATATTGATGGTTTTGATCGTAGTGGGTGTGCTGCTTTGGCTGGTGAACAGTTTCATTCCGATGCAGGGTCAGATTAAGTCGATCTTGAATGCGGTTGTGGTGATCGCGGTGGTTTTGTGGCTTTTGAATATCTTTGGACTTTTTCATTCGCTATCTCACATCCGAGTTGGGGCTTGAGCGAGCTGGGAATCGCGTCACGCGGATCGACTGCGCGGCGCTAGACGCAAATGTTAACCGCGCGGGGCGACACGTGCCCCGCGCACGACTTTAATGCGATGGAGGCAACACTTATGAAGACACTCGGATTTATCAGCGCTACGGCGGTGCTGCTGCTTCTAGGCGCAACGGTTCCTGCGTTCGCACAGGAGGAGCATCACGAACAAGAGGCTAAGCCAGCGCAGCACGAGGAACAGGCGAAGCCGGCAAAGCAAGAGGAGCAGGCCAAACCCGCGAAGCAGCAGGAACAGGCGAAGCCAGCGAAACAAGAACAGCAAGCTAAGACTGAAAAACAGCAGCCAGCTGCAAAGCCGGCGAAACAGCAGGAGCAGGCCAAGCCGGCAAAACAGGAAGAGCAAGCTAAGACTGAAAAACAGCAGCCAGCTGCAAAGCCCGCAAAACAGCAAGAGCAGGCCAAGCCGGCAAAACAGGAAGAGCAAGCAAAGACCGAAAAGCAGCAGCCTGCGGCAAAGCCAGCGAAGCAAGAGAAGCAGGCTGCTCCGGCTGAGCACCAGTCACAAACTCAGCAGGCAAAGCAGCAAGAGAACAACAAGGGCGGAGGCCAGCAGCACGCTCAGCGCACTCCAGCAGAAGAGCAGAGGCAGCGTTCGGTGCCGGCATTACGCCTGAGTGCCCGCGGCGAAGGTCGAATTCCCGATGAGCGATTTCACTCCAATTTCGGGCGTGAGCACGAGTTCCGCATCGGCAGTCCTACGCTCGTCGGTGGATATTCTCGCTTCCAATACGGCGGGTTCTGGTTCGGATTCGTTCAACCGTGGCCAGTCGCGTGGTATTACACCGATGACGTTTACGTGGACTATATCGATGGTGGCTACTACCTGATCAACCCGTACTATCCCGAAGAGCGTGTCTCGATTAGCGTCGTGATCTAACCAGTTCTATCCCAATCGGGCTTAGGGGCGGCTCAGATGCAATCGGGTCGAGCCGCTTCGAAAGTCTGGTGCGACCGCAACGTGAAACATTTTGCGGCCCGAGTAACGGAAACAGGAGGAAACAATGCTTGGAACTATTTTGATCGTCATTTTGGTGATGGCGCTGCTTGGTGTTTTGCCCAGGTGGTCGCACAGCCGGGAGTGGGGTTATGCGCCGACCGGTGGAGTCGGGCTGATTATCGTCGTAGTGGTGATTCTGCTGCTACTCGGCCGGATCTAATTCTCGAACGCTTTTACTTTTCGTCGGATTGCCCCTCCCGCTCCGATGACGTGATGCAACGGACGCCACTGAATTAAGTGGAGCCGGATTGGAGGGCTTACCTGGATCTGGATTGTAGATTCTGCCGCCAGAAGCAGTCTTGAGGTGAACGATGGATGAATCGAAACGACAGGCAGTCGAGTTTCTGGAAAAAGAGATCAAGACCTACATCGCGCTAGCTTTGTTCTTGTCGAAGGAAGGCATCAAGGATCGGCTGCAAGTCGGTGACAAGAAAGTAGTTCTCAGCGCGATGTACTACAAGGAGCGGATGCGCGAAGCGAGAAAGATTGTAAACGGACTGAGAAAACCCAGTTAGGACGCACCCGTTTCATGGCTCGCTATTACGAGATTCATGTGCTGTTTGAATCTCGGTTCTTATTAAGTTTTCCTACCTGATCATGGAGGTCAGCGATGATACGCAAACTTGGCTGTATGTTTTGTTTGATGTTGCTAGCAGGGGCTGCATACGCTGCTAATAAAGAGCAAGAGCGGCTTGAGAATTGCGGCGTTGTGATGCAGGAGATTATGAATCTGCCCGATAATATTCCGCAGGACGTGATGGAAAAAGCGGAATGCGTCATCGTTTTTCCGTCGGTTCTGAAGGCGGCATTCGTTGTAGGCGGAAGTTATGGCCGCGGAGCGATGGTTTGCCGCGCCGGTGAACATTTTAGAGGGCCGTGGGGCGCTCCTGCGATGATGGCACTCGAAGGCGGAAGCTTCGGATTTCAAATTGGGGGTCAAGCTACGGACCTCGTTCTCCTGGTGATGAATGACCGGGGCGCAGATTCGATTCTCAACAGCAAAGTGAAGCTCGGCGGAGACGCTTCGGTTGCGGCAGGTCCAGTGGGCCGCGACGCTTCCGCGAATACGGATGCGTACATGCGAGCCGAGATTCTAAGCTATTCGCGCACTCGTGGCCTCTTTGCGGGCATTTCGCTCGAAGGATCCACACTTCGTCCCGATGATGACGCGACGGCTGACGTATACGGACGAAAACTGACGGCGAGAGAAATCGTGTTAGGCGGGAAAGTTGAAGTACCTGAATCGGGCCGCCACTTGATCGCCATACTGCAGAAGAATTCTCCCAAGAACGAATCGGCACGCAAGTAATTTGCGGAACACCCGCGACTCTGGGTAGGATGTGATTTCGGAAACTCGGGCACGGATGGGAACAGAACGGAATTCAAAAGTTTGACTCCCATCCGCGTCCGGCGCATCTTATTTCCAGAGGACCATCCAGATGGCAAAGCCAAAGATATTGGTGCTCACGGGCGATGCCGCAGAGTCGCTTGAAGTGATGTACCCGTATCAGAGATTGCAGGAAGAAGGCTACGACGTGCGGATTGCCGCACCTACGAAGAAGAAATTGCGTTTCGTGGTGCACGATTTTGAACTCGGCTACGATACTTACACCGAGAAGCCGGGTTATAGCTGGGATGCGGATCTTGCTTTTGCCGACGTGAATCCCGCCGACTACGTCGCGCTAGTGATTCCTGGCGGCAGGGCCCCCGAGCACATTCGTAATCATCCAGAATTTCGAAAGATCGTCCAGTATTTCTTCGAACAGAAGAAGCCAGTGGCGCAGATTTGCCACGCGCCGCTGGCTCTTATCGCCGCTGGCGTCCTAGCGGGACGCCGGACTGCCGCTTATCCGGCGCTAGAACCCGACATCCAAGCTGCGGGCGCTGAGTTTGTAAATTCGGAGGCTGTTGTGGACGGAACGATGGTTTCTGCGCGAGCTTGGCCGGACGATGCCGCCTGGATGCGCGAATTCATTAAGATTTTGCGTCAGAAAGCTCCAATCACCAGCGAAACGGCTGCGGGACGATAGCGGCACGGGGGCCTGCTAATCGAGACCGATTGTGGATTGCTTGGTTACGCACGTCGCCTCTGTCACTTCGCGGCGAAGTTCGCGTTTCGCGCGTTTATCAGCGCCGCTAAGGCAACGGCTGTCAGCAGGAGGACTGCTGGATCCGCAGGGAGACGATAGCGCGGGTAGGCGAGCGTGAGGTAGTAGGCCCACGGCAAGAGGATCGGGATTATTGCAATGGGGAACAGGTACGGGTTTCGTTTTCTGTAAAGCTCGGCAATCCCTGCAATCGCGCCGACCGCCACAAAAAGATTGAAGAGCAATACGTACCGAAACCAGAGTGCGTGCGTGTGCATGAAATCAGTTATCGGATGAGGAGTTCCGCCCGACCAAGTAGAGACAAATCGGCCCCAGATCAGCTCCGCTTCGTGTTTCGGATGCGTCGCCATGTATCGAATCGCTTCCCGCTGTTTCTCGTCCATATAATCGATCTCGCCGAGCTGAATGTATCGAGCGCGTTCCGATGAGTCGAAGATCGGATGGCGTTGCCCCATCCAGGTCTCCTGGGCGTTCTCGTTATTTCCCAGCCACAACTGGAGCCCCAGCACGGACCGGAATGGCACGAATCGGTGAAACACCACATAGTTTCGAATCGTCCACGGAACGCAACACAACAGTGCTACAGCGGCAGCTAGAAATGGTTTCCGGTGAGCGAATCGGAATGCGTCCGGCTCTCGATTAGCGGCTGATTTTTTGCTCCATCGGCGATATGTGAGCCAACCTAGCAGGAGCGGAAGCAGCGCGACGAGCGTTGCGTTCGTCATCAACGCCAGACCCCACAGCACGCCATAGGCGCACCAATCGCGCGCTCGCTGCGAATCCTCCAGCGCGAGCGTTGCCCACAGGATCGTCGCAGCGAGCAATGTTCCGAGCGATGCGTCCCACATGCTCTGAAACGTGTTGAGAATCGTGTTGGGGAAGATTGCCCAGAGCCATGCGGCTCCCGCAGCCACCGCAATCCCGGCGAGACGCTTCCCGGCGAAGAAAATCGGGATGCAAGTGAGAGCGGAGCAAACGATATTCAGGACAACGGCCGCGACGAAGGAAGCGTATGTGCGCAAACCGAATACTAAAAAGATTCGCGAAAGTAGCCACGGATAGACCGGCGTCATCCAAGCAGTCGCGCCCGTGTCAACACGGAATGGCGAAGTGAATCCATGGCCCGAGGCGAGCGAGATTGCGATATTGCCCGCCTCCTGGAGAAATGGAACGACAGCGAGCGCCTGATGCGAGTTTTGCTGAGTGTAATCCCAGGCAGCTACGAATCGCAGAACGA
>Ga0210383_10001827_pt1 | contig 19375 bp, 14 predicted proteins | sample IncBWC14OmetaG_FD_160072 | JGI IMG/M metagenome (GOLD analysis project Ga0210383, IMG submission 160072) | Forest soil microbial communities from Barre Woods Harvard Forest LTER site, Petersham, Massachusetts, United States - Inc-BW-C-14-O ...
CGTAGTCGAAGACTTAATAATTAAAGACCGCCGCCACTTGAGCGAAGACGGCATCGTGCTGCCCATCATCGCCATCAACAAACTCTCGGGCCGGGTTGAGAGTTCTCCGGAAATCGTCACTCGTGGGTTTGCCCCAGGCGAGGATGGATTCGTCGACGGCGCGCGCCAGCTGGTAATGCAAACGCTGGATCAGTCCAGCGATGAAGAAAAAGCCGACTACGGCGTGATCAAAGAGAAAATCCGCGCGGATCTGAAACGGTATATTTCGAAGCAGACACAGAAGCGTCCACTGATCATGCCGGTGATACTGGAAATCTAGCGGGCAGAAGATTCCTACTATTCCGCTTCGACCGTGAGCTTCAACCCCACCGCCTTGGTTACGGCGACCAGGGTGGACAGCCGAGGGTTCCCGCGAGCCGACAAGGCGCGATACAAGCTCTCGCGTTCAATGCCAGCGGCTTTGGCTACCCTGGCAATACCACCACGCGCCTCCGCAATGCGACGCAGGGCGACCAGGAGGACGCTCGGCTCATCATTATCTTCCAAGGCGGCGCGAAGGTACTCGGCGGCGAACTCAGGATTATCGCGAAGCTCGCGAACTATGGCTTCATCATGAGATATGCTTGGCTTGCGCTTCATAGTGTCCTTTTCTTGTAGTCCTTGAAGTATTCCAGCGCACGCTTGATATCGGAAGCCTGTTTGCGCTTATCCCCGCCATAGAGCAGCAAAACACAGCTATTGCCCACCAGCGCGTAATAAACCCGATAGCCAGATCCCCAGTCGATCCGCAGCTCGAACAAACCGTCGCGCAGTGCCTTGGCATCGCCAAAGTTCCCAGCCGAGAGCCGATCAATCCGCGCCACAATCTTTGCCTTGGTCAAGTAGCGGCGAAGTTCCATGCTTTGGTGATTGTAACTTATAGATCACAAACACGCAAGGGCGGGTACGCTTGACTCAACGATATCTGCGTTGCCCTAAGTAAGCGGGTTCATCCAGCGAAGACCGGGAAAGCGTGCAAAGTCACGGTCGGTGGTGTGAAGTACGCCACCGTATTCGATCGTCAACGCGGCTAGTTGTGCATCGCTAATGAGCGCACCTGAAGCCTGCCCTTCGACAATCATCCGCCGCAATAAAATCCAATGTTCATCGCCCGGCGAAAGAACTCTTACGTTGGGTTGCTCCAGCCATTCATCTACCAACCGCGCCGCTTGTTCCAGGCTCAGCCGGGGTCCCGGCAATCGAGTATTGGTCATGACTCGCAGGAACGCAGAAACGGTTTGCCACGACAGTCCCACCGATTCGAGACCTGAGAAGGTTTTTTCCACCCAAGCCCGCGCCTTGCCATGTTGCGATGAGCCACTATCGTAAGAGTAAATAAGAATATTTGCGTCGAGTACGATCACCGATACTCCGGTCCCTCCAGGAATTCGAGCAACTCTTCGACATTGTCATAGCTCAATCCTAGAGGAAGTCCGAGATTTACGGGCTTTACCACGAATGGCTTTCTGGGTGGTTGTTTTGAAGCCGCTAGTCCTAAGCGCAAGAAGTGATTGACCACCTGCTTGAACGAGGCCCGGGACCGCTGGCTTTCCTTCTGCAAGAGGCGGGCTACGTCTTCGTCAAGAGAAAGAGTAGTTCGCACATCATGATGCTATAATATTAGACATCATGATGTCAAACGTGGTTTGGCTGGTTTGAGTGGCAGCTTGTATCCTTGACGTTTGAAGCGCCGCAAAGGCAATCCATCCCATTCGGCTGCTGGCAGACCGGGAAAGCAACTCATGGTCACTTTAGAGGATATTCGCGAAGCCCAATCTCGTTTGCTTGGCGTAACCGTTCGCACGGGACTGATCCAAATGCCCTTGGGTCAGGCGCCGTTGGATGAAGACGCTGACGAGCCAGACCACCGCCAACTCTATCTCAAACCCGAAAACCTGCAGCCCATTGGCGCTTTCAAACTGCGCGGAGCATACAACAAGATCGCTGCGCTTTCTTCGCAAGAACGCGCCCACGGCGTAATTACTTATTCCAGCGGAAATCATGGCCAAGGTGTGGCCTATGCCGCGCGGGCGTTGGGAACGAAAGCTGTCATCGTGATGCCGAACAATGCGCCTTCCATTAAACGCGAGGCGGCGGCATCCTTAGGCGCGGAGATCGTGCTGGTTGGGCCGGGCAGTCAGGAACGCCAGGCTAAAGCCGAGGTATTAGCAGCACAGCATGGTTATGTTATCGTACCCCCATTCAACGATGAAAAAATCATCGCTGGCCAGGGCACGATGGGGCTGGAGATTCTGGAAGATCTTCCCGAAGTCCAAACGGTATTGGTGCCGGTCGGAGGCGGAGGAATGCTCAGCGGCGTGGCGACGGCCATCAAGCTGAGGAAGTCGAGCGTAAAGGTCATTGGGGTTGAACCAGAATTGGCCGCGGACGCGCAAGCGAGCTTGCGCGCGGGGAGGATCGTCGAGTCCACCGCCGAGCAAACCTCCCGTACCATGGCCGACGGATTGCGCACGCAGAGCCTGGGCGCGATCACCTTCGAGCACATCAAGCAATACGTTGACGATATTGTAACGGTCAGCGAGGACGAAATCCGGCAGGCCGTGCGGTACCTGGCAGCGAATCCCAAGACCGTAGCCGAACCCAGCGGTGCCGTAGCAGTGGCGGGATTTCTGTTTCACAGAGATCAGTTGCCAAAGACTACTTTCAATGTCGCAATTATCAGCGGCGGAAATGTTGACCCAAGCGTGTTGCAGGAGATCAGACGGGGATAACAACATTACAAGCAACGTCTGCGCACAAGTTGCCGTCACACTGTAGAAACGTAGCTAGCTACGTTTCTGCGGGCAGCTTCCGAATAAGTGAATTTAAGACTATGCAGCTGAGAATAGGAGTTGTGGTCGCCGTCTTGCTCTGCTTCACGGCGGGAGCAGAAACGGTGCGGGGCACGCCCATTCGGGTTTGTTCTATCTATTTGTCGCCGGATATCACCTCGAACAAGCTCGCTGATATTGATCGCGGGCGCGAAGTCGTCATCCTTGAGAGCAACCGCGACTGGTTACACGTCGAGGCCGCTCTCACGGAAGAGAAGGTCGTCACCGGTTGGATGCTGAATAAGGGCGTAGTACAGGGTTCGACGCCAGATGGCGACAAGATCGTGTTTGGCGAGGGCGTGGACTCCGAGGATCAGGCCAGCCAGCGGCACGGGCGCCGCGGAGCTGCCCAGGATGCGATGCGGCTCTATTACCGCACCGCTGAATATTTTCCCAACTCTCCCCTGGCGGCAGAAGGCATGTACCGCTCTGCCGACATCCGCTGGCAGATCGACAAGGCTGACGTCATGTCGCGGCCTTCCGCCAAAGAGAAAGAGGCATACCTTCGGGAAGGCATGCCCGAGGACTTCATGAAGGAAGTGATCAAGAAATTTCCCGGGACAAAGTGGGCTGATCTGGCAGCCTTCCATCTGATCGAAAACAAACTCTGTGGCGACTGGCAGGGATCTTCCAAATGCCCCGACAAGGAAGCCGAAATGTACGAAAAGTACGTCGCTGACCATCCGCAATCGCCTGCTCTCGTGGAAGCTCTCTACGACGCCGCCTCGCGCCGCGCCGCCCTGATCGAGATGTACAAGACGGATGGGCAAAACAAGAAGTCCGATGAATCCAGAGTAAAAGCCATCGCCCTGGCCCAGAAAGCCGTGGCACAAGGCCCACAAAGCGATTGGGGAACGCGGGCTCAACTGTTATTGTTCATGATCGAGCAAGGCATTCCAACCTACGGAAACGGGGGAAACTAGTTTGCCGATTTATCAAGCCGTGGTTTTGGCCATCATTCAGGGGCTGGCGGAATTTATTCCAGTTTCAAGTTCAGGGCACCTCATCATCGTTCGCCGATTGCTGGGCTGGAACGAACTCTCGCCCGCGCACGAACTCACCTTCGATGTGGCCCTTCATTTTGGCACGCTGCTCTCCGTGCTTTTTTATTTCCGGCGAACCTGGTTTCAGATTATTCGAGCGGCGTTGGGTGGAAGAGTTGTCCGCTTTTCTGAAGCCGGCAACGCAGACCAGAACCTCAGCCCGAAAGAGGAGCGGGAAGAACGCCTCCTTCTTTGGTTTCTCGTAATCGCAACCATTCCGGGCGCAATCGCCGGCAAACTGCTGGAACACTCTGCCGAGGACTACTTCCGCGAACACATCTTCCTGATCGCCGGAGCCTTGATTGTCGTTGCCCTTCTAATGTGGTGGGGAGAAAAAGCCAGTGAACTAAGCAAGCCGCTGACCGGCATCACCTTTACAGACGCGCTCACGGTGGGCTGTGCGCAAGCTTTCGCCTTGATCCCCGGCGTTTCCCGGTCGGGTTCTACCATCACCGCGGGTTTGTTTCGCAATATGACCCGCGAAGCCGCGGTCAGATTCAGTTTCCTGCTGTCGACTCCGCTCATCGCCGGCGCCGCGCTGCTGAAGGCTCACGAACTCAGGAAAGAGGGATTGCCTGCAGGAATGCACACGCCATTTCTGGTAGGCGTGCTGGTTTCCGCTTTAGTTGGATACGCCGCGATTTCCTGGCTGATTCGCTACCTTCAATCCAACAGCCTGAAAGTTTTCATCGTTTATCGCATCGTAGCGGGCGTGATTGTGATTTGCCTGGCATTCTTGTGGCACCTCCAGTAGCCGGCTTAGTCCACTGTCGCTGGCGTTCTTCGCCGGGCTCGTGCCACAGGTAGTGTTTGTCACTCTGGATACTGCCGCTGAATCCTGAGTTGTACGCGGCTTGCATTCTTGTCATAATCGAAGGGCTCTGGCATAGATCTGGCACCACTGACGGGAGGGTATTTCCTGCGTGGTACAAATGCGCCTATGAAGTATCTCTCACAGGTCTTTGCCCCGACCAATAATCGCAGGCTTAACGAGTTGGTCGGCTTTCTTTTGTGCATCTCCGCGCTCCTACTCTTCCTCGCCCTGGCTTCGTACTCTCCTCTGGACCCGTCGTTGAACAGCGCTTCAGTGCTCACGGGTTCGCGAGCCGCTCGTAACTGGATTGGCGTTGTCGGCGCCCTCGTTTCCGACCTTTTGCTGCAGGGCTTCGGGATCGGAGCGTTTCTGCTTCCCGTTTTCTCCGCGATGCTCGGCGTCCGCTGGTTCCGTTCGCGCAAGATCGCTTCGCCCGTCGCCAAAGTGCTGGGCGGGGCCTGGATGCTGATCTTTGTTCCTGCTCTTCTCGCGCTCTTACCCGGCCACCTGCGCTGGATGAGTGCGATTCCGATCGAAGGCCTCTTCGGCAGAATGGTCGGAGATTTTCTCATCCATTACTTCAACCTCGCGGGAGCTTATATCGTTTGCGCCAGCGTCCTGGCGGTTGCGCTCTATCTAACCACGGCGTTTTCCTTCGCTTCGGTGCAGGTCTGGGCGCCAACTCGCTTCGCTTTCGCAATTGCGCTCTGGGATCGTTGGAAGGATTGGCGAGACGTGCGGTCGAAGAAGCGCATGCAACAGGAACTTGAAAAACGCCGCGCTGCTCCCAAGCCCGTAATCACCACCCAGATGGTTCCCGCTCGGCCCGCGGCGCCGCCGCAACCCAGGGTTCAGGAACCAGTCCGCACCGGCATTGATAGGACATTCGAGGAAGAAAACGTCAGCGATGCACCTTCGGCCAAAGACTCTAGACTTGAGCCGGAGTCGATCATTCCCGAAGTCACCGAGCGCGCCGACAGCACACAGAAACCAAAGACAACCCTGCCCCGCATCGCCGCCGGCGGTTTCAAACTGCCACCCAGTTCCCTGCTGCATCGGCCGGATGAGCAGCAAGCCATCGATGCCGACGAGCTAAAGCTGCTCGCCCAAGTGTTGACCGAAAAGTATGCGGAGTTCGATGTCCACGGGCAAATAACTCAGATCAACCCCGGCCCCGTAGTTACGACGTTCGAGTTCAAGCCCGAGGCCGGCATAAAATACAGCCGCATTACCAACCTGACTGACGATTTGTGCCTTGCGCTAAAAGCTGAGAGCATCCTCATTGAGCGCATGGCCGGCAAGTCAACGGTCGGCATTCAGGTGCCCAATCGCGAGCGCGAAATCATCTGGCTCCGCGAAAATATCGAATCCACGGAGTTCATCGGATCGAAGTCGAAGCTCACTCTTGCCCTCGGCAAAGACATCAATGGCCGCATTGTTACTGCGGACTTGAACGGAATGCCGCACCTGCTCATTGCCGGTTCGACCGGCGCCGGCAAGAGCGTCGCCATTAACGCGATGATTATGTCGATTCTGTTTAAATCCACGCCCGATCAGGTGCGACTGATTCTGGTGGATCCAAAGCGTCTGGAGTTGGGCAACTACGAAGGCGTTCCGCATCTTTACACGCCGATCATCACCGAACCGAAATTAGCAGCAAACGCGCTGCGCAACGCGGTACGCGAGATGGAGCGGCGGCTCAAGCTACTGGCCGAAAAGGGCGTGCGCAATATCGATCAGTACAACAAGCTCTTCGACGAAAACGGCACCCCCAGCCTGTTTGGCGATGGCGCGGAAGAACGTCCGCTGCCCTTCATCGTAATTATCATCGACGAACTCGCCGACTTGATGATGCTCGATTCCAGCAATGTCGAAGAGTCAATCACTCGCCTGGCGCAGATGGCGCGCGCGGTCGGCATTCATCTGGTTCTGGCGACACAGCGGCCATCGGTCGATGTCATCACCGGCCTTATCAAGGCGAACTTCCCGGCGCGCATGTCGTTCCGTGTCGCCACCAAAGTCGATTCGCGCACCATTCTGGATGCCAATGGCGCAGAAGCGCTGCTCGGTCGTGGTGACATGTTGTATCTGCCGTCCGGCTCGGCTCGGGTTCACCGTCTGCACGCGCCCTACGTGACGGAAAAAGAGATCGCCGCCGTGGTCGAGTTCTGGCGCGCTCAAGGCCTCGCCGAGTATGAGGAGAAGTTCTTGCAGGCTCCGAGAGAAGAGCGTGAAGCCAGCGGATCGGGAGCCGACGGTGAGGGGGATGAAGAAGCGGCAAATGATCCCCTCTATGAAGATGCTGTGAAATTAGTCGTTGAATTCGGCAAGGCTTCAACTTCCCTACTGCAGCGCCGCTTGCGCATTGGCTACGGCCGCGCAGCGCATCTCATCGACCTGATGGAGCGGGACGGCATTGTCGGCGCAGCGGACGGCCCCAAACCCCGCGAGGTGCTAAAGCGCCCAGACTGGCTGAACGAGGTCGAAGAGTCGCTCCGATAGTCCTGGCAACTCAGGTAGTCTCAGCTTTGCGCCATGCCCGGAGGTTGGCGACATAAAGCACGATGCAAAATAAGTTTGCCGGAATGAATCCCCACTGCGACGTTCTTAGGCCAATAAGACAAATAATTACGCTGTTGATCCCAGCCAGAATCCATCCTTCCCAATGTCTCCGTCCTACCAGGATCGTCGACACAATCGTAAGTACACAAGACAAATAGTCGAGCCTTAACTCCACCGAAATCCACCTCCACAGTTATTATCGGGCAACTGCGCAGGCTTTATTTGCACTCCCGAGTCTCTCGTAACGTAACGTTGGTATCAGAGACCTTCGTGGATGTCGTGTAAGTTATTGACTGCTCATCCCGCGTTCCTCTCCCACCAGCCGTGCGCCATCCCAACGACCATACCGTCACGAAACATGCCTACGGTATTTCCTGTATTGTCCATTGTCTATGGGTGGGCTACTTTCACTTACGCACGTTTCACGGATGGTCATGGGTTAGCGTCTGCGGCGCTTCATCGTTATCTGCCGTGACATTCGGACCCTCACGACCTCTTCTAGCAGACTGCAAGTCAGGCCGAACGACTCATCGTTCGGCCTTTTTCTTGCACATCGCTAGCCCGGCCTCCGGGGGCATTGATATGAGCGGGGGCCCGTGGGAATCAATCATCAAATGGCAGGAAGGTCGCAGGCAAGCAAGTCAATTGCAGCTTCGGTCCGCTCCCGGAGAGGCTGATTAGAGGTGCGACCGCATCGAATGCAAAACCATTCTTCCAGATCAGGATTCCACCGGAGCTGATGTTTCATGGGACAAGCTATTGCACGGAACTTCGACCCTGTCTGTTCGGTAGGAGTCAGTGTAATGGCTGCCGTAGCGCCCGGTTTGCAGCTGGTCCGAACATTCCTTATGCTCTCCGTCTGCGGGTGACTTCTCCATTCCTCACAGGCACACTTGGCTTCGCGTGAGGCTGGTCCATATGGAAAAGCAGACACATGCTGCAATAGATTTCCTGGCAGATATCGCAGAGGTCCGAATGCAGTTCGCACAAAATGGCACCGCAGTCGCAACATCGATCGTTCGCCCTGAGTCCGCAGGGATAACTGTTAGCTCCCTCGAAGCCATCAACCATTACGATTTCGCATTCGCTCATTGTGTCTCCGCTAGGCTCGCCGCCAGTCCTCGGCCATCAGCGAATCAGTCGGGATACCCCGAATATGAGGCCAGCCCACACCGCAACGCACACCGGACTCATTTTAGCGCCGTCGCGATCAAACTTGAATTGAGTCCGGGTTTTACCTCCCAATGGCCGAGTGCACATCCCGTGGATTCCCTCACGCTGCCACCTCAGCGGCTTTGGATTCCAACGGCTACGGATGGTTTGCCTCGAATCATAAACCCAGCTCGCGTGAATTCAACCAGCTTAGGCCTTAGAGCAAAAATATCTACAGCATCCAGTGTATTGTCCGCGCCTCGGTGAGCAGGTAAGTTAGCCCCGTCGTTTTATGCACTGCATCGGCATCCCGCCACCCAATCCGCACATAACAGGCCGGAATCGCCCTTCCGGCCTCGTCCCTTCTTGGGGCCCGGATTCTCCAATCTCATGATGAAAACCGACGAAAGGTAATCTTCATGCATGTTCTAGGATTGTTGCTGGCGGCGTGGACAACATTAAGTCTGGCGGCGGTATTCTTTCTCTACTGGTTGTGTAATCGAACTGCCACAGCACTGAAAGAGCCAGGTGGCGCGTCGCTTAGACCCGAAAAAAAGAGGGCGATCTCGTAAGGGACCGCCCAATCACTCCCCAAGCCAATTACCGTTAGAAGGTAATCTTGCCCACCACCTGAACCAACCTCCCGGTCACACCCGAAGTCTGAAAAGCCCCGTAGATGCTGGTAGGCGTAGGTGCGGTCGCGTAGATCTGTCCAAACGGCGCGATACCTCCGACCAGATTATTCTCCGGGCTCGAGAAGTGTGGATGGTTTAGCAGGTTGAAGAAGTTAGCTCCGACCGAGAACCTAAATCTCTCAGTAACGGAGAAGTTCTTCATGAGTCCCGCGTCCATGTCAAAGTAACCGGGTCCGCGGAATTGGTTTCGACCCGACCCGAACGTGGTTTCCTCGCCTGAAGGAACAAACATGCTCGTGGTCAAACACTGGTGAACGTCCCCCGCAGCGATATTGCCAGGGCTACCGCAGCCCGGAAGTACCTGTCCAGGATTGAGTTGTGTACCGAACACTCCCCACACCGAAGGCAGTCCGCCTACCCCTGGCGGAATGTTGGTTATCGGTGCGCCACTGTCGATCACGGAGTAAGGTAGTCCACCGCGCGCAAAGATGGTGCCTGACAGGGACCATCCGCCCGCCGCCGCCTCAAGCCAATGACTCTGGAACTTGAACGGCTCCTCCCAAACGAAGGTAGCGGTGAAGTTGTTGCGGATATCCAAATCCGAATTTCCATAGTTCAGCCGCAGGTTATTCGGATCCAGTTGGTACGGAACCGAAGAAAATAAAGCCACAGGCGTGTTGAACAGGCCGGTGGTCTCATCCAGCGCATGGCTCCAGGTGTAGCTGGCGGTGCCGCTGAAGCCGTAGGACGCCCGGCGTGTGACCGAAGCGATCAGTCCGGCATAGTTCGATACTCCCCCGCTGTAGATCTGAGTTACCGGCCCAAAGCGGGCGTCGGGAGCTGTCGTGGGAATCGGGAGCGCACCGTTCGTAGAGTACGCATTCACGGCCCCACTTTCTATAAGCTCATCGTAGCCGTGAGTGCCCACATAATTGATATCGAAAGAGGTCTTCGATCCCAAAGCCTGCTGAACCTCCAAATTCCACTTCACGTAAGTGGGATTGCTGATCTTGCCGCTCGAGAAAAAGGCGGGCGGCGCGAATCCGGGCACGGCCGTTTGCAACTGAGCCAGCGTTGCTCCCGATGCAAACCCCGCGTTGAAGGCAGCGTTGGAATTGATGGCCGTGGTTTGCACATCGTTAACGCCATTGATGGTGACTCCCGGCGCTACCGGAACTCCCGGTGCCAAGGGGTTTCCGTTCAACGCAGTCCCGGTGAGCGCCAACGGATTCAATGTCGGCGCATTAGCTTCTATGTTGGTCACGATAACGCCCTGGTAGAGGTCGGTGAACATTCCGACACCCGTGCGTATCACGGTGTTTCTTCCGAACGGGCTCCAGCTGACGCCAACTCGAGGCTGGAAGACGACCGCCTGCAAGTCGCCGAACGCTTGATGCTGGTTGGATTGAATTGCCTGGTTATAGGGAATGTCTGGATCGTGATTCAGCGAGGTAAAGGGTTCGGCCAGGCGAGAGAAGCAATTCGTCTGGCAGACCGCATTTGAGTTTCGATCGGCGCGGAGAGCCATGGTCAGTTTGAGGTTCGGCCTGAGCGACCATTCATCCTGGAAATAAACACCCAGGCTGTAGATGGCCAGAGGGTTTCTTGGAAACTCGGTAAAGTTTTGTCCATAGAAGCTGCCGGAAGTGGGAGTAAGCAGTCCATTCGCGAAGTCGGTCAGACCCGCATATGCAACCGTTCCGTAGGCATTAAATTCATTGCCGTAATCGGTTATGTCGTTGCGCCGGAAGTTCACTCCGACCTTGAAGGTGTGATTTCCGTGATTGATGGAAAGGTCATCGAGAATTTGGTACTGCGTGGTATTGCGCCCCTGGGGAAAGCTCGTATCCGCCACTGATGTACCGCCCAGGTTCGAGAAGATGCCGTTCAATGTGACGCTGTTGTAAGGCAGCACGTTCAACCGGCTGCCGACGGGAGTTGCTTCGGTGAAAACCGCGCTATACCACATGCCCGATGCAACCAGTTGGTTGACGATGTTGTTGCTGAAGACGTGAGTCTCGTTGAGTTGCCCGTCATCCTCAGGCTGTACGCTCAGCGTGTTAAACAGTGCCGGATTGATGAGGTCGGTCCCAGTCGGCTGCGATCCTCGATCAATGTGCACGCGGCCAAATAGTTTGTCCCTTGTCCCGATGTTCTGGTCGACACGGGCTGCCAGCAACCACTCCTTGTTGTGATTGGTGCCGGAGGCGTGATCGACGAGGGCGCAAGGCTGTCCGCCGGCTCCGAAGCCCGGCAAGGTTGTGAGATCCGCGCATCCTTGCAAGGGATCGGTGGCAGTGGTTACCGGAGAATAGTTCGCGTATCCGGGAGCATTGTTGTAGAGCGAGAACATTTGATTGTAGAAGGGAATCTCCGCGCCCCGGCCATTCGCAGTCAGATTGTTCAGCACTGCCGTCTCGAATGCCGTTGTGGGAAGAAGAACCTTCTGCGTGGAAGGCAAGGTGTAACGCAAGCCTTCCGTATCCACAAAAAAGAAAGTCTTGTTCTTGATGATCGGCCCGCCAAACGATGCCGACCACTGATTGTTGACCGCAAACGGCCTGGGGGTGTTCGTCGAAGGATTGAACCAATCGTTGGCATTCAGCACCGTACCGTTGTAAAAGTAATTTGCATTGCCATGAAATTGGTTGCTGCCCGACTTGGTCACGGAATCCATCTGCACTCCGGCCATGCGTCCGTACTGGGCGGTGTAGCCGTTGGTCACGACCGCGACCTCCTGCATCTCGTTCGCACCCAGGGTCAGGTTGCTCGATCCGCTGTTGTTCAAATTCAAGAATGGATCGTTGTTGTCATTACCGTTTACGGTGAAAAGATTGGAAGTCGGAGGCAGACCGAATGCCGCGAAATTGCCGTAGCCGCCGAAAGTACCTCCAACGTTCATCACCACCCCGGGTGCAGTTTGAGCGTAGTAAGTTGTATCGTTCCCCGGATTCGGCTGCAGGGCGATCTGCTTCTGATCGATCGTCGTAGTGAGATTGGGATTTTCCGTCTGCAGCAACGGCGCCTCAGCCGTTACTTCAATCGTCTGGTTCTGCCCGTGCGGATTCAGTTGCAGCGTCACGCTCGTGATCTGCCCGAGCTGAACATCCACCGAGCGCCTGGTCTCCGCCATATTAGAAGCCGTCGCCGACACAACATAGTTTCCCGGCTTCAGCAGCGAGAAGTGATAACTTCCGCTTTGATTGCTCACCGTCGTCTGGCTGGTTCCTTCAGAAGTACTTTTTACAGTAATGGTCGCTTGCGGAATCACCGCGCCACTCGTATCGGTTACCGTCCCGGTTAAATCACCCGTCGTAACCGACTGCCCGACGGCATACAGCCCTGATAGCAACAACACGAATAACGTTAGTGCAAGGCAAGTTCGCATCTTCGCAACACTCATAACTTCCCTCCAACGATTGGGGTGGTTCTTTACACAAACAGACAGTCTGTGTGTCCTCGCCACCACTCGCATTCGCTCAAAGCATGCAATTCACCAAAGAAGTCAGTCGGCGTACTTGCGTGATGGATTGTGCTTCTCGTGGGACGAAACAGAGCAGCGCGCGGATGAGCGATGGACCAGATGCGATGTGGAAAGTGCGATAAGAATGCCAGTCAGCGACAGACAATATGAATCTTGAAATCTTTCGCCACGGTTATACAAGAATCAGTACGCAGAATTACGTTTGGTTCGTCCCAAGCACCACTCGTGATTGAATAGACACCGCCTAAATGTCTTTCATGATGTTGTTTACTTACTGTCTTGCCGAGCTTTGTTACCTGTCGGTTGCCGCGCTGCGCAGCCGCGTTGCAATTTCCGGCAGGATAACGTTCTGTGTGTACGAATCGCGCTCGGAAAGATACCAATGCACAGAACTTCGTGACCAACCATTTCGTACTTTCACACGTCATATGCTGTATGGGATGGTCTCCACAAATCGAAAGCCGTCTGCGTGAAATTCGCATGATGATCCCCGAGATCCGCGCTGTTATCGCTGACGACAATGCACAGGCGCGTACCCAATTGCGGGCTTTGCTGGCTGAGGAAACCGGAGTCGAAATCGTCGCCGAATGCACCGACACGCTGCAGACGATGGCAGCCGTGAGATCCTACAAGCCTGACTTGTTATTGCTCGATATCGATCTGCAGAGCAGCAATGGTTTTCAGGTTCTGAATTGCGTCACTCCCGAAGAAATGCCTATCGTCATCTTTAGCAGCTCTGACGATCATGATGCGATCCGCGCCTTCGAGGCTCGCGCCCTCGATTATTTGTTGAAGCCATTCGATCCGACGCGTCTTCACACCGCCATCGAGCGAACCCGCACCGAATTGATGAAAAATCACGACCGTCATTTAACCCATCGCATTCTCGATCTGCTCGCCGAGGCGAAGACCGAATCGCAAACCGACCGGCGCCTCGTCGTCAAGACATCGGGCAGAGTGGTCTTCGTAGAAATGAGCGAGATCGATTGGGTCGAAGCGGCAGGAAACTACGTGGAGCTAAAGACGAGAAACGGAAGCTATCTGATTCGCGAGGGCATTGGCAGTCTCTCCCGAAGGCTCGATGCCGGGCAGTTTGTTCGCATCCACCGCTCCATCATTGTGAACGTCCGAAAGATCAAAGAACTGCAGCCCTGCAATCGCGGCGAATACATGGTGGTATTGCGCGACGGCAAACAACTCTCCTGCAGCCGTGGCTACCGCGCCAAACTGCAAGAGCTTATCGCTGCCCAGTAAGGTTCACTCGCCTGCGCTCCGACTATTGCTGGAACACATCCACTCGCGCAGTGGCATCAGTCGAGAGCGCAACGAACTGTCCAGATGTAATCAAGTACAAAATATCGGTTGTATTTCCGTTCAGCGTTATCGGTACCCTGCCATTCATCGCCACGGTTCCGATTGCCGCGTTAGCCTGATTCTGGCTTAACCCATTGGCGCCGCTGATGTCCGCCGTCACATTGAAGCTGCCTGACCCCGCAATTGCAATGCTCACGACATTGCTGACGTTCGGGTCAACCGGCGCGAGCGAACCACCCGCATAAGTCCCCGACAGAGAAGCATCCGTAAACGGTCCTGCTTGCGCCGTCATAAACCCGAAAGAAACTGCAGCGTCCGTTCCGATAATAAATCCCTGGTTATTGCTCACCAGATAAACAATAAATGCCAATCCAGTAAGGCGTCCGGTCGGATCCACGCTGTAACTTCCGGTACCCGAGGGAGAACTTAGAGTGCCGCCGGAATTCTGGTCGGAGGTGAAGCTGAATCCTCCAACGCCGTTGCCGGTGAGCAGTCCAGCCTCGCTAACCGCAATGGACGACTGCACCCCGGTCGTTTGGTAGACACCCGTAGCGCTGAAGTTGCCATTGGTGAAAGATCCATTGGCCGACTGTTGCAGGAACATCCCGCTCACCAGCGGATTGCCGTTCTGGAACGTATCGGTTTCAATGGCCAGCAGTTGGGTCGAGTTAACAACGTAGAAGGTGTAACCGGTCGTCCCCTGAGCGGTCTTGATGTTTGTGGTTCCCCGGCCATTGGTCGCAACCGTGTAGGTGCTGCCGGAAACAAAAGGAATATTCCCGGAAGCGCCAGAGATCGCGTCATCCGAATCCAGCGAACCGCTGCCGAAATTCCCGGAGCCGTCGGCTTGGAGCTGTCCCGCCATGCCAAAACGATTCTTCCCCGAATCGATTCCCGCGAAGCCGAACGCGTAACCACCGCTAATTGCCGCTGTTGTAAATGCGGAGGTTGTCTGTTTCAGTAACACTCCAGAATTGCGCGTGCCTCCGCCCGTGCTGTCGTCGAACTCGATGATGTTCGCATTTCCGTTAGCCATCATCGACAACGCGAACGTGCGACTGCCCGGGCTAGTGTTGAAGGTCATAAATCCCAGACCATCCTGGCCGATGGAATAGGTGCCAGTGTAGGTCTGGTTGGCCGGATAGCTGGCCGTGTTGTTTACATCGATCAGGCCGGACAAGACATTTCCGTTGCCATCAGCGAAAAAACTGCCCGCGGCCACGAAGAGGCCGTTCGGATCAAAACCACGGACCGTGAACGCGTAGTTGCCGCTGAGCCTGGCGTTGTTTGTAACTCCGGGATTGATCTTGATGCTCAGATTCGCCGACGCAGTCTGCGGCGTAGGCGTCGAAGAGTCAGCCACCTGAACCGTAAAATTGGAAGTGCCAGTGGCGATCGGAGTTCCAGAAATCACGCCGCTTGGGCTAAGCGTTAGCCCGACCGGTAGAGTTCCACCCGTGATGGTCCAGGTGTAAGGCTGGACTCCACTGTTTGCCTGCAAAGTCTGGCTATAAGACGTGTTCACCGTGCCGTCGGGTAGCGATCCCGTCACGACCGATAACGGCGGCGGTTTATTAATGGTGATGCTCAACGCCTGGGTCACACTGGTGCCCGACGTATCCGTAACCTGCACCGAGAAGTTGGAAGTCCCCAACAAGGTCGGCGTACCTGAGATTTCGGCGGAACTGCTGGTGCTGGTCGTCAGGAATGTCAAACCCGCCGGCAGGCTGCCTGAAATCACCGACCACGTAAACGGCGCAGGAGCGCCCGCAGCATTCACAAAAGAGTTATAGGGAACGTTCAAAGTACCCGCTGGCAGCGACGTCGTGGTAATGGTCAGTACGGCGTTCACCGTAATCGATTCGGTCGCGGTTATGCTGCTGTTGGCCACCGATGTGGCCGTGATGGTTGCGGTAGTAGTCACCGAGAGGGTGGTCGGCGCGGTATACACGACCGTGGTTTTCTCGTTGTCGCTCAAGGTGCCGGGGCCGGAGAGAGTCCAAATCACTCCCCCATTGGTAGAGTCATTGGCAACGGTCGCAGTGATGGTCTGCGTTTGCCCGGGGTTCAGCGATAATCCCGAGGCGGGAGACAGCGTAATTGTGAGGGAGTTGCTCCCCGAGCAACCCGCAAAAACCGTCGCCCAGACAAGGATACCCAACGTCACCGACAAAAGAACTTTCAATTTTCTCAAGGTTGCTCCACTGAAAGTTGTAACAATATCTCCGCGAAACAGCAAGCCGCTAGAACGAGAACAGAGCCTGCAGATCAATCCTTCGAGTCGCGGAACCGAACGAGTAAGGACCCCCGGCGAGCGAATTCGATTCGCCGAACAAGGGCGAACTAAGATTGCCAATCGGTGGCGACAAGTTCACGCGATTAAAAATATTGCGTGCGGAAACACTAAAGGTTAAATTGTAGCGCTTGCTGGTTGCCGGTCCGCCGCCAAAGCCGCCGCCCGGTCCACCACCTCCGCCCAATCCACGGCCTCCAAGACCACCTCCGGGAGGGCCACCGCGTCCCCCGCCGCCACCCGGTCCACCATCACCGCCTCCAGTTCGCGCAGCCCGCCCCGCACCCACTTCTTTGCCAAAACCGAAAGTCTTGCTGAGCCGCAGATTCATCGTGAACAGCGTCGTGCCGGTTCCGACATTAATTGGGATAGTGGGTTCGCCGGGAACAGGCGCGCCATTGAAAGTACCCCACGGGGTCACTCTAATGTCGCTCGGTGGCGTTGAACTATTCACCGGTCCTGGTCTGTCATTGAAAATGGAATCTCCGTTCACGTCTTGTCCGACCGTGACGTTGAACGGCTGGCCTGAACTCACAATAATAAAGGGGCTCAGACGAAATGCATAGGGCATCGAAATCGACCCGCCCACCACCGCTTTGCTGCGTACGTCGAATTGCGACCGTCCGTAGTCCGCCATGGGATCGTACTGGTGCGAAATAAAACTTACGGTGCTGCTACCGCCTCCCGATCCCAGATCGCTGTTCGCATAGTTCAGCGTGTAAAAACCAAAAAGCGAGAGCTTGGCGCCGATGCTGGTCCGAAAATTCGCGATTACCTGGTTCTGCCGAAATATCCCCTCGGAGTCGTATTGATAAATGTTGTCCGTACCTCCGAAAGGCCGAATAGGATTGTCGGGATACGTGCCGGGAAAGGGCGCATTGGCATTACGCAGAAAAAGCTGGTGCTCGCCGTAAGAGTTTATGTAGGTAACAGCGGCCGTCGTACCCTTGGCAATTTGCCGCTCGACGCTGACTGCCGTTTGCATGGTTGAGGGCGCTCTCAAGCCGGAAGCGAATTGATAGCTCGTAGGCGAAGTTTGCCCCGTCGAGCTGTTCGCCGCCACAATCGTTTGCTGTTGCGTAAAACCATTTAGACGCTCCGTCTGCAGCACAAGGTTGTAAGGGACGCGGTCATAGAAAATCCCGAATCCCGCCCGCAATACTGTCTTGGGCGCCGCTTTTTTCCCGCCCCCGCCCAGACCCCACGCAAAGCTAAGCCGCGGAGCGAAATTACCGCGAAACTGGATGTCATTCTGGGTTTCAAAGCGCAAGCCATAGCTCAGCGTCATGTTCGGACGAATGCGCCAGTCGTCCTGCGCATAAAGGCCGGCATCCACCATCGTAACGTCGGAAAGCGGTTGCCCCGTGGTGATCGAAAACTGGCTCGCCCCGCAAGCCGCCAGAGCACCGGGCGTAGGTACCGTCGGAAGTGCAGCGATCAACAGCGACAAGCATGAAGTCCCTGGCTGCACGTTGGTCTCATAAGCGGCCAGGGTAGAAAAGGTAAATGCGCCGTTGAAATTCGTATTCGAGGTGTTGGAGTCCGTCAACACTCGCAAGCGTCCCCCAAATTTTATGAGGTGGGTTCCGTGAACGATAGAGGTGTAATTCTGCAGTTCGTAATGATTCTGCACGTCGGAGCCATTCCCGATCTGATTCCCTCCTCCCGTGAACGCCCCCAGCACGGAAACGGTCGGCGTGAAATTCTGCACTGTCTGGCTGCTGCTGTCATGCAAATACTGGAATCGGGTTTCGTTCACAATGTTCGCATTGACCACCTGCGTATCGCTGAGCTGCAAGGTAGATTCGGTCGAGGTCGTGTTGTAGGCCTGCGAAGGCAGCGAAAACACTCCAATTCCCTCGTTGTCCTCGCTGTCCCGGTAATACTGATAGCGCGCAGTCAAGGTGTTGCTGGGGCTAAGCTGGAAATCGAATCGAGGACCGATATTGATTCGAGTCTGCGGATTGGGAACTGCCGCGGTGAAGTTCGCCGTCGTGGGGTTGGGATCGGAAACCGTGGGCACGACCGCGTTCACGATGTTCGAGTCATTGATCTCCCGGACCTGCGCTGTGAAAAAGAATGAAGCCTTCTTGCTCAATGGACCGCTAACGCTGCCGTTAAACATTTCGGAGTGAAATGGCGGCTGATCAGGCGCGAATGGACTAAGGGCGTCGAAGGCCGATGAATTTCCGTCGACCAGGAACTGTCCGTGAAACTGATCCGTCCCCGGCTTGGTAAAGATTTCGATCCGCCCATACCCTAGCTTGTCGTACTCCGCCGAAAACGGATTCTGATTGATACGAATCTCCCGAATCGAAGACTTCGGCGGAAGTTGCCCGGCGGTAAATCCGTCTATATAAATCTGGCCACCATTCGGTCCCGCCGAAGGCCCGGCCAAGGCTTCAAGTTCCTGCTGCAACTCGTCGGGATCATCAGAAAGCGCCTCGAGATCCTTCCCTTTAATTACGATGGAACTGGCATTCTCCGACGGGCTCACGCTGACGGTCGTACCTTCTTCCTGCACTTCAACCTTTTCCTGCTGGACCTGGATCTCCAGCGCGATATCGAAGCGTTGCACTTGATCAGCTGAGACCACAAAATTCTGCTCGGAAGATACTGCGAAGCCCTTCGCTGTAGTCGTGATGGTGTAGCTTCCCGGAGCCAATCCTTTGAGTTCGTAATTTCCCTGATTGTCGCTGACCGCAGAAGTCTTCTGCCCGGAAGTTCCAGTCGCGGTAACAGTCGCCTGCGGGATCACAGCGCCGGTCGGATCCGTAACTCGGCCGCGAAGCGTACCGCCGGCAGTCTGAGCGAACATCGAGCCTGTCAGCAGCAACGCGACGGAGAGCGTAACAAATATGAATACAAAACTTCGGGACCGGCCAGACGTCATCAATTCTCCTGAAGCGAATCTTTCTCCGTTACTGTGTCGCGCCCGCCGCTTCCCCACCGCCTCCTCCCAGGTTCCACGGAGAAAGCAGCATCGCCGCTTGATTGCCATTGGGAGACGCGGACAAAATTGGCTCGACGCCGCTCAACAACGTAATCGCGGTCGGCTGGGTTGTCGCCGAACCTTGCGTGGTCACGATCATGACCGCGTCGCCCTTCTGCAAATCGGCGACGGTGACGGCTGGCATTCGCTTCAACATCTGCTGGAAATCGGGTGAGCCGCCGGGACGCGAACCTCCTACGCCGCCCGGAGCACCCT
>Ga0210383_10001828_pt1 | contig 19367 bp, 18 predicted proteins | sample IncBWC14OmetaG_FD_160072 | JGI IMG/M metagenome (GOLD analysis project Ga0210383, IMG submission 160072) | Forest soil microbial communities from Barre Woods Harvard Forest LTER site, Petersham, Massachusetts, United States - Inc-BW-C-14-O ...
GCCAGCGGTACGGAGAGCGACGGAGGCCGGAGAGAAGCACAGAACTCTTGGCGACTACGTTTCGAACGTGAAGATGAAGCAGGTGGCAGAGACTTGCGCACGGACGCATGGTTCGCGTTCATTTGCTATTTAATTTAACTAACTAACATTTTTGCAAATTGCTTGGCCGCTAGATGACCTGCGAACACGGTTCAACCATGCAGAGCATGCAGTATCTCAGCTTACAGAGGGAACTGCCGCGGTTCGTACTACTGTGTCGTCAACAAAGTGGGTTTATGTCCGTAGTCCCGGATATTCGCTCATATTGTTCCAGTCTTCTAGACGACGCCGAAGCATCCTTCCGGAGATCTCAAGAGATTTTTGACAAAATTACCGACTGGGCAGCAACACTTGAAGGTACGAATCCACTCCAACTCGTGATGACATGCACTAAGCCCATTTTCAGATCCAGTTCCCGACCCAGACGGTATCCTACAAGGTATTTACGTCACACCCCTTAACAACGACGTCTTATTCATCCATTCCAGAACTCAGACAACTTGATATCGCTCTTCGGAACGAGCTACAGTTCATTGCAGATACGAAGGTAGGCAATCATCCCGAACCGCCCGTCGATGCCTTTCATTCACATTCACAGCGTAGAACGCTTATACTGAGCAATGTCTGATTGCACTGAGGCGGATCAGTACCCTGAATAATGAGATGGTACAGCTTCCCCCAACATTAGCGAGCCTGCAGTCGAGTTTCCGTGGCAAAAACAGCTTCTCTCATATTCAACGACTGCACAATATGCTCTACGCATATGGAGCTACCGTCATTGAGATTGTCAGACGGAAGGAATTTTGTATGTTGGTGTTTCAATCCTACGATGACACTGTTTGACAAGAGACCGTAGCCAGATTCTTTTATCAGAGAGCACAGAGTATCCTCGAAGTCATGGCGAAACTTTCGTGAGTCTGTCTGCGATGCTCCCGGTATGTCGCAGATCCTCACGTACCCATGCACAGTGCTAGTGAGCGTAAACGCCGCCAAGTATACCGAGGCGAGGTTCACGGTCAATTGCCGTTCGAAACAAGGGGAATGGAGGATCAAGTCCCCACAATTGACTTCTCACCATCAGGAAATTTAGATGCGGCCTATTCGTTGGAACGAGGGGATGTTGATGGTGACAACACTCCTTGTGAATTTGCGCTGTGCCTGATGCTGATGTTTACTGTCGTTGCTCAGGCCTTCTACGTGTTTTAGATGACCTAGAACAATTTTCTCGCTCCACTAACGATCCAGCAGCTCTTAGCGCTGTGCAAGAATGTCGAGCGGCTCTCGAGAAGTTGGTCAGCAAAATGGATAACCTGGAAGCCGGGTTTGACCGCATCGCTGAAAGATCTCGTAGGTGACTAATTGATATATACATTAACACACTCAATGTTTAAAACAGTGCTGTCGGCCTCGCGGCTCTCATCCTCTCGTCGACGCTGTAAGTGTTATCACCAATTCGGACGCTTCCTGCTGACATCATGTAGTGACCGAGGCGGACGAGCAGGCATACCAAGAGATGGTTGAACAACTTCGCATGACGCAAGAATCAAAAGTACATCAGGAGACTTTGTTTCAGGAGGAACGGGTCGCACTCCAGACAGAGATAACCCAGTTACAGTCAAATCTTCAGGCCGTGGACGCAATGGTTACCAGCGAACAAGAGCGTGCGAATCGGATGGAAAGGGAGCTCCATCAAGCCCGCTCTCAAGTCGAGAGTGAATTGACTGCTCGACGGGTCATGGAAACGCGACATTCTGAAATATCCGCTGACGTCGAAAGCCAACGCCAGAAACTCGCTAGAGCACTTGCTGATGCTACGGACCAGGCCGAGGCTGCCGATGCATTGCGGCAGGAATTGGCCCAGGTCCGTGCTGAATTTGATGAAGTAAAGGCTCTCGAAGCGCGGAATGCCGCCAAGGTCTCTAGTCTCTTGGATGACCAAGCAAACAATCTGCACAATTTGGAGAATGCACGGGCTCGCGGTGAAGACTTGGAGGCGCAAATTCAGGCAGCTCGTGCAGAGAGTGAGGAGGTTAACCATGCACTAAAAGAAGCCGGCAGGGAGAAGGACCGGTTGCTCCGTGCCCAAGCCTCCGAACACGACCGTATCATTCGGGACCACATTGCGGAAGCTGACGGTGACCGCGCAGTCTTGGAACACCAGTTCTTTGAGTTAAAGGCCGCCCATGAGCACACCGAACGACAGCTCAAGGATGCCCGTGCTGAAAACGAAGTGGCCAATGCTGATGCGGTCGGACTTCGAGAGGAGCTGCAACGCGTTGAACACGAACTCCGAGAAGCTCGTCATGTCGAACGGGTACTCCGCGATGACTTGAAAGCCGGGCGAATCTCGCAGTCTGATTTCGAACAACGACTCGAAAATGAGGGTCGTCTGATTGCCCAAATACTTGATGTGGCAATGGCATTCCGTACCTCTCATGTCAAAGCGCTGAACTCGGCTCAAGCCATGACTGCTCATCCCAGCTCAGCGTCAAAACAATCTACGAATATAACTGATTCTGTGTTCTCATTGGGGATGCGCCATAATATCGTCGGACAACCTGACGAGCCTTCCCCCATTGACCCATCTGACCCTCCTGCCGCCTTAGAGGCACTGAGGGCCTTTGATCATGATCACTTTTTGGAAGCGCTTGCCAAGACTGGCTCTACAATTCGGAAATGGCAGAAACAATGCAAAGAGTACCGGGAACGCGCGAAAGGAAAAATCTCGTTCAGAAATTTTGCAAAGGGTGACTTGGCTCTCTTCCTTCCCACTCGGAATTCGGTATCTAAACCTTGGGCTGCTTTCAATGGTATGTGCATGATTCAAGTTCGAGCCTCGTTACGGTACTAAGATCCAAGGTTTACTCCTACTACAGTTTCCTTCCCACATTACTTCTTAACAGCTACTGGCCATCTCGCCGAACAGCTGAAAACGCGAGAATGGATCGTAGCTAGGATCACATCGATAACAGAACGTGTCGTTGATCATAACGTAGGTTTTTGAAAGGAGAATTCCAACTGAATGTCTTGTTGATTTTGCGTACAGGAACCTAGCAGCAACCCATACGGTCTGGGTGAGGGCGTTAAATATTATATGCTGGAGGTAGAAGACTGGACCCAGCCAAGCCAGCATAACAAGCAGAGGGTTTCTGCCAGGAAGGTGTCAAGTAAAAACGAAACAAAGCAATTAACGCTGGCTAGCAGCACCCCCGAGTTGCCACCCGGCTCCCTCCAAGCTGAAGTAGAAGATTCCTTCCGTGATACACATTCTCCAACTTCTCATCTCTTTCCAGTGCGCACACGATCAAACTCCTCACCCCCAGTCAGACCTTCCTCGTTGTCTCGCTTGTTAGCTCAAGCACCCCCGGAGACACAATTAGAGACGATCCCACCCTCCCGAACGAGAACCCCGTCACCCACAACCTCTCCACCTCCACCACCTTCGCCGTCACAATACACTGGATCAGTACCTCATCATGTACCCGTTGTGCCTTCCCCATTGCGTCCCGGTTCTCGAGCATCTCGTTTATCATCAACCTCGAGATTTTCCGTAGGCCTCATCCCGCCCCTTGGGAGTTCTTCATTGGGTTCGCCAAGCGCTGCAAAGGCCGCGCCTACAATTGCATTATCCGACCAACCTTTGATGTCTTCACCTTCAGGTGAAGCCAATCCCTTTGGTAGTCCCACTACCCCCTCCTCAGCCGAAGGTTCGATACCAGAAGGAATGATAGATCTACTGAAAAATCGACGGCGGACAACATCGTATCATATACCACGGACATCACCTTTGGCTGGCAGCTCCACTTCACATACTGGATCCACCAGTACGACTGATACCGTTCAACCAACCTCGACCGCCAGCGGCACATTGGCTAATCTTGCGAATAACTGGGGCGTATCACTCGGCCGGAAGAAGAGAACGAGGCTGTCCAGTTTGGCTACCTTTGATGGTGGAGGCAGTGCCGACCACGCGACAGACGCATCTGCGAGTGAATTGCTCAAGCGGTTTTAATTTACTTCCTTACCTTTTACACGTTAAGGTATTTGGGATGGGTATTTGATATTGTAACATTTTGTTTACCTTCGTTTCCATTGCAACATATCGGATTGGCGTATGCATATGATTGAACGATGTTCAGCTCAGATGTTTAGTGAAAATGCCATAGCCACTCAAGCTGATTTACAACCATGTAATACATAGCAGAAGATGTGCATACCAGTCGTCTCAACTGGCAACCAGTGAGACTATAGCTAGTTGTAAAAAAAACATCCTTATAAATCGATTGTTCTCAGAATCAACGTCGACTCTTTGGAGCGAGAAGATCGTGCAATGGTGTCGTAAAAATTGTACCTTTGAGATTATATAACACAATATGCAAATGAAAAATGGTGACTAAACCTGATCGATTGGGGACGTGGTTCAATTGCGTTCAAATATGATACAACCCATTCTGTCCCTGCTCCTCGGCTAGCTCTATCACAACACACCAAAACATCCTTCCCCACGGATCCTCACCCCTACCGCCTCTCCCAGCACTACCGAAGCCATCAAAGCTCTCCTTTCGTTCACAGCAGACAAACCGAACTGGCTGACCATCCCAATATTGCATCAGATCAAATGACATTCCGCCTGGTAAACACAATGACAGCGTTGGGCTGAACTCAAGAAATCCATAGCAGAAGTCCGTGGTGATCACATCCTGATTTTTTCCCGTTTAGCCAGACATAAAAGGGGACAGAGGCGAAGGCAATACTGTACCTTGGGACCAAACTGCAGTGCCTGGCGGTTTGCAGCGCTACTGAAGTGCGACCGACGCTGGTGTGCAGATTGGAGAAATGGAAGCCGATCGTTTGCGCGGTCTTGTTTCGTCTTTCTGTTGTCATTATGCTTCGTGTGGTAATGACCACGTAATCCTCCTTTAGCCTTCGGTGACGATGACGATAGACTTGACTTTGACGAAGAAAGTGTAGAGGAGAGAGATGAAACAGACGAGGAATCAGAATTGGAGCAACTTTCATCAACCAAAGCAAGGTGCAACTGAAAGTTATCATCCACGATGGATTGACTTGGGGGGAATGGCGGGATGGGATTAGAGACCGATTTCGTTGCGTTGAACGAGGCGAGTCTGAGGTGACCTGGGACTTTCTCGTGGATATAATTGCGCGATAAGGATGGGCAACGGGTAAATGGAGGGGTTGTTGGAAGGCGCCTGTGGGCGAGGTGGGGCATCGTTGAGATGAGCGGTGAAAGAGCCCAGGGTTTCGTGGGAGATGTGAGGTCGTGCTCTAGAGTAGGGTCTACGTATCTGGAAAATTGATCAGTACAGTGATATTAACGTTCAATGGAGTGACAGGGTATAAAGTCTGGATGGTTCCAACAACATTTCGTATGGCCAATCAAATGGCAAAAGAGGCTTCAACACAGCCATTATTTGTGAACCTCCGTCCGCGACTCATAATCATCCCCCACTCTCTGCTCCCTAAAAATATTGAACGATCCCTAATCCACGGATTTGTGTTTCACAGACCCTCCTTCCGACTCACCTTTCAACCCGCGATGAGCTGGAAGGAGGAGGCCCAATGTGGAGATGCATGAAATACCCTAATGAATTTATGTTCAATTAAAGAGATGACGAACTTCATAAATTTGAGGGCAGCGCCGGAACCCCATGGCAGCTTCAACGGTCTGTCGAAGGTGTTCCCAAATAAAATGTCATCCGCTGAGTATGGAAGTAAGAACCGGCCTACAATCCAGCGTGGTTAGCTGTAATCCACTCAGGGGCCTTGAGGAAATACAAGTCCATTGTCACTCTCAAACGAAACATATGCAAGCGTGGAAGTAGCCCCAGAATGTACACCAAGTAACGTACCTTGAACCTGAATACTCCAAGTTATCCCTTTACGGTCCTCTCTCCGGAAATATTCCGTATCTCGTAATCTCCCTTCGGAGTTGGTGAACCCCTTGATGTTCACGACGACCTGACCTTCAAAAACATCGGAAGATATGAAATGAGGGGTGTTGGTGTTGACGAAATCTGTGATAGGAACGAGAGAAGTCGGGGATGTGCCAGCAAGAACACGAAGAAGTGGCATTATTTAATAGTTCTCGATCGCCCGCTAAAGGGAAAATCGCAATATTGACCAAGTCTGGTATTGAATAAGTTCCAGGAAAGACGGGAAGGACTTGGAAGATAAAAACGAAGACAGGAGATGTAGTCCCGCTACTAGCTCCAGATATTTGAAGAATGACGAGCGTTCAATGATTCTCCGCTGCGGCGCTGCGGCTGACAACTGACCAGCCATGGTCACATGAAGCCACGTGGTTGACAACTCCTGTGCCACTGGCATTCGCCATCTTCAAGTTTAGGCCACAATACGAACAGGTAAGTGACTTCCACTGCCGAGATGCACCAGATCCGAGATATTATTTTAGAACACAAGCGAGAAGTCTACGCCATGGGCGTCGGCCCTCCACACACATCATTATAACGCTCTTTCACCTGAGGTTTAAATGAAACTTCTACCAAGGAACAACCTGAACAACCTTGAATGTTGGTTGAAATATTTGTTCATTGCCCGCGGAAAACCTAAAACCAATCATCAGGATACACCTCCTATTTGGAGAAGATTAATGCCGTGGTCTACAATCGCCCCACGATATAGGAACCCCAAGAGCCCTGGCCTCCTCGATTTGGGACTCTCCCACTATCTATTGATTTCTCGACCAAAAGCGACTCTTTCTTGACTCTTTCGACTTTAGAATTGACACTGGAGAATATTTGGGACTGGTTTCGAACGTGACCAGAGGCGATGAATCAACTGCGAAATTGACCAAGTGATGTCAGTGGGGTCGACTGGGCTAGCGCGATATTAGGCCGTGGAGGCGGATAGCAAAGCTTTCTACCCCATTCGGTTCACATGCGATTATCCTCTCCGAAAGCCCACACTCGGCCAGGAAATATTTGCAGATGTTGCCTTGGAATTCATGCCAAACACACCTTCGCTTGGCTCATAAACCTGACAGGTGCTCATCCTCTAGACTGGTGACCGAGTCTACCCATCTTCCATAAATCCCGAGTTTGCCAGACAGACAAACCTCCCTTGGTCGTGGATGTTCTACGGTTCACAAATTTTCATAAAGTATATCCATGTTGGTGATACCCTAATGTCTTCTCCAACCAGCACCGACGCACCCCGTTTTCACCCGCAAGTTTTCATTTTGCCAAACCAATACAGCCACTATATCAGTGCCACGCGTAGTTATGTAAAATTGTGAACCCTCAGGCCTCAGGCCTCGCCTCCTGTGGCACCATACATTCCCAATAAGGCAGGTTTTATATGTGTTCTATGCTGGTGTTCCACAGCCCAGGTCCGCAATTGATGAAACTGAAGTCGAGAAGACGCGCCTTGCTATACATATATATGCATGTGCTTCTGGCGGAAATTCGGTGGACTAGAAATCTATCGGGGCCGTCTCGCTTGTTTGAGAACTTCGGGAAGGTACCACCGGTAATGGAAAGACCCCAGTCCTGAACTTTGAACCTTTGAAGACCGGAAAGGTATATTGGGACACATGAAACAAGTACGAGATTAAGTGGGACCTGGTAGTCAATGAGGCCTGAGGGTGAGGGTCTATGTCGACGTCAAATTAATAACTAGTGACAGAAGGGTTCGCATACATGACATGATCTGCGAAAGTTTACAATGACTTGTCACGTAATTATAAGATATCAAACAGCATGTATGCGGTAGTCATTATAAAAACAACCAAAAGTGTGAGGAAGCGGGCAGCGAGCTCAGCAGGGCTCCGCGGGTTGCGTGTAAAAATAAAAATGCAAGAGAGAGCAGTGGGGACGAGCTCTAGTAAGCGGGGTAAATCAGTGAAATATATAGGGTAGTCAGGGAAGGCGTGGTATGGTGGGTCAAGGGTAAATGCATAAATTACAATAAATGTGCCAGAGGATGTGTTAAGTGGATGCGAGTACGAGAAGGTATTGGTGAGGGATAGTGTGTGCTCCGCTGTATGGGTTCCCACCATCCGAAATAAAGAATAAGAAAGCTGGTGATAGGGTAGGTCAGACGACGAGCAGTGCGGATAGACGACAAACGACAATGAATCCGAAAGAAAAGAAAGCTGAATACATTAGAACAAAATCCCCAACACCGACCACGACCCAAGCAACACCGTGATGCCCACTAGTAGTCCAGCACCTTTCAAGTTCACCACCACCACCGCCGCACTGGAGGCCGCGGGCACTGCATAATTCGCCCCACAAGCCCGCACAGCCACCTGTTCCGCGCCATTATACGTCTTCTCCAGCCCAGTCAACGTCACAGCTTCACTCGAGTTCCCCAGGGCGTCGACATACATTCCCATGAGGCTTTTGGTGCACGGAGAGCAAGTGGGGTGGTCATTCACTGAAAGGTTGATGCCAAGTGGCAGCTGGTAGAAGTATAGATCTACGGGGTTGGAGTTTGTGACCGCATTTATGTAGCAGTACTGGTTTGTGGCGGGGTCTGCCTGGCAGCCGGCGGAGCGCATCAGACCGTATGCGTCGAGGGCTGTGGGTGGTGAGGGTGGTTAATTGGGCTGAGGAATAGATAAAAGGGCCGTACCTATAAGGGTGTCGACGGCCATAGTGTTCAGATCGGTTAGGTCTTGGGCGCAAGCTGTCCGCAAGGTCGCTGCGAACCATCCCATGTTCGACACACATTGATCCTTGCTGAGAGTGGTGTTACATGTTCCCCATAAAATGGCGTTCAATGCCGTGAGGTTCGCTTGAGCCTGCTTAGAGCGGGTGGGAACACCAATCCCACGATAGAAAAGAGGCAAAAGATCGATCAGGAATTGCTTTGGTTGAGGTTGGAGACATAAAAATCACCTGTATAAACTCGGTGGAGCTCTGAAGAAGGAGAGAAAAGGATCGACATGAGCGGAAGGGGAGGGTGTTTGTCATGTTGTTGAAGAAGTTGAAACATGTCACGCTGGAGAAATTTTGTGTCAAGTCCGAGTCGAATGGTTGGGGGAAGGGCGTAGGTAGGACAGGAGGGGTCGCGGGGATTGTGGGGATCGGTTGGGTTCTTGTTGATGTGGAGGATGAGGAACTACCTGCTGAGGATGGGGAGCTACCTGCTGAGGATGGGGAGTTACCCGCGGAGGATGGGGAGTTACCCGCGGAGGATGGGGAGATACCTCCGGACGATGGGACGTTACCAGAAGATAGGGAACCAACCGTGTTGGGTGGGGGGCCGGCCGTGGAGGGTGACCAGGACGAAAGGGTTGTGGTTGGCGGCACGATATCCCATTCCTCGGCTGGATGTCGTTTATGTTGTCTCCAAGAAGTCAGTCCAGCACTCACTGTAGGCCAGTCTAAGGAAGGCCGGGAGCCGGAAAAGATATCGAAAATGATGGGGTGTGTGAGAAAACGGCTGGAGGCAGTGATTAGGATGACTGCTAAGGGTACCAGGAGGACAGTCCATTTTGTTCTGCGACCAAACCGTCGTTTTTTCTCATTGGGGGATGCTGGTGGTGGTGTGACGGAAATTTTAATGGACTCAGATTTGACCCCTTGAGAGGCCGGTGGAAAGTCCGCAATGACAGGAGGTGTAGGGGACGGCGGAGGGGTAAACATGACGGACAGAGAATCCTCAAAAGAGCGGCGAGGAACGGAGTGTAAAAAGAGTGTGAATTGAAGGAGTGTAGTGGAACGCCAGCGGTGGATTCGGCTATTGGTAGTTCCGTTCGTATGTTTATCAGCCCTGGATTCTTGAAGTTGAATCCTGATGAGCTCAGCTACCTTTAAGTTTAACGTGGCTGGCCAACGCTGGATCGTATATCGTGATGAGCGCAAGTCGTGGTCGTGGAGGACAATATCTACGACCATCAGTCAACTGGGAAAACAAAACCAGGGTACTTCATGATGGACCTTTTACATTTAATATATTTACCACGAAATTCAATTCAAATCTCGATCCGTCGATCATCACGTGGCCCTGCTGAGGCTTGCTTGACCCAAAAAGTAACAAGGCACGCTCGTTCCGGTCTGCGACGAGAGACCAAAGAAATTTTCAACATTCACTTTAGCTGGTTAGTTCCCGAATCAACATCAATCAGCGCTCAGCGCTCAGGCTTCGAAGCTTCGTAGAACCGGATCAGCCAATATAAATGTCCTCCTCAGGCTGTATTTTATTCATGTGTAAATGTTGTTGTGTCAGAGCGTGGTGAGGGGTGGTGTATGTAACCAAATTGCCGCGTGGCGTGCCGTCACTTGGCACTAGGCGTGGGTCTGTAAAAAAAATGGGGTGGGGATATATTCCCCTAATCGAACGGAGTGTGAGCATTATTAGCATTTGCCCAATTAACTACACCCACCAAGATGAATTAAGGCGCCCAAAATCGGCAGAAATTGAGTGTCCAAGGCTAGGTAATGAAGATTGGACAGAGTGGTCGCCTTCACCCCAACTTGATTCCGCAATGCAAAACCTTTGACTCGAAAGCACCAAAATAATGCCGGCCTTAGAAACCTAATGACCTGGACAAAGACAATAACCATATTTAGACAAGAACTACGTCAATATGCGGATACACAAAGCGGAAAATAACTAGTACTTATATAGTACTAGTAGCTAAACTTGAAGGTCGTTCGCACTGGTGGCATGAGGTTATTTTGAGACCTGCAAAATCCGAATGTTGGTCTCAAAATAACCTCACGCCACCAGTGTCGGCAGGAGCAGCCTGAGAAACCTCAGAAACCCCAAAAATTTCGGCTCCGTGCGAACCAAAGAAGGTTGTATTTTCGAACACAGGCTAGCTCTTTCTGGGGAGCGAAAACCCTGCAAACACATTTCCAGGCCGACAAGAATAATAATGACCCTGTTCCTTACTCAATATTTTCGTAGCGCTCCGTCACGTCGTCGAATTTTGGGGTAATATGCGATGCTTTCGGACGACAATCCAAAAAAACTGAGAAAGCGGTGTCGGTCAACGTTGCACTAAATATTTCATGGAAGACGTCCAGTGGAAAGGCCTAGGTTCACCGATTACTTACTATAAACTCCCACTGTGACACTAATACCAATAGCTCAACTGCCCCTGTCTAGAATATTCCAAGGAGGCGCTATAGCCAAGTGGTTACGGCGACAGATTAGAAATCTGTTCCTCTTTGAGGGCGCAGGTTCGAATCCTGCTGGCGTCGATGTGTTACAATCTGATATACTTTTTGCTAAGTTGGCTTACTCAGATTTTTGATGGATGATGCCAAGCTCGCCGCCTAACAACTGTCCATTCTGAGCATTCACAGCCTGAGGTGACTTGATGTGTGGGTCTCAAATACATGACAAAATTAGCCCTCCTCTAAGTATCTCCACCGTGACACGGCGAGGAATAAAGGATTCCACTGCAATTAAAACACGCTTCCTCCACCTAATAGTAATGACAAGCAGATTACAGTCGTAAGTCAAACATCACCATTTCTTCGCCTGAAACATAGAAATGTAGCTCCGAAGGACTTACCATCAACCACGATATCAGCTCCATTAACGTATCTCCCCGCATGGCTACATAACAACACAATTACCCCAGCCAGCTCGCTTGGATTCCCCATCCTCCCCATCGGATTCCTCTCCGCCCACATCTTGCGGGGTGCTTCTAGTCCCTCTCCGGCATTCAAGATCGTGTCCATGTACCCTGGGCTGATACTGTTCACGCGGATCCCGTACTGAGCCCATTCTGCTGCCAATGAACTCTTGAGCTGCAGGAGTGCGCCTTTGGATACGTTGTAGGCGACTTGAGGCTGGGGGTAATTTACACGGTGGGCTGAGATCGAGCATGTAAAGACGATGCTACCTCCTGTGGATTGTTTGATCATTTGCCTGGATGGATGAAATATGTGCAGCCGCGATATGAAATAAATCAGCGAGAAGCAAACATAAATTAGTTTGAGGGATCAAGGTTCACCTCGCAACAGCCTGAGCGCAAAGCCAGCTCCCTGTAGTATTAATATCCAAAGTCCTTCGCCATTCCTCACTCCTGATCTCAACGGCATGTGCACACCCTACCACCCCAGCAAAACACAACAACAGGTCCACACTACCCAACTCCGAGGCCGTTTCTTGCACAGCACTTTGCACCCCCTGCTCATCTGTAACATCCACCGTCTTCGTTATTATTTTCGCTGTCACGAAATCCGATCGTAGATCCGCGATAGCGGGTTGTGAGGACGCGAACGATGGGGCGATGTCGAAGAGGCAGATGCCCGGAGATCCGTGTTCGAGCAGGGCACGGGCAGCTTGGATGCCTAGCGAGCCTGCTCCGCCGGTGACTGCGTGCGAGATCTAACATGATAAGACAGGGTTGGGTTGGGAGCGTGAACCATAACGGACCGATAGCAGTCCCTTCCACGGCGAATCGTTTCACAGCCCTTGCAGCGGGGGTCAAACCATCATCCTCCGTTTGGGGGATTGGGGCCGTGAGCGGATTAGAAGCATCGGACAAGGTCATGTGAGGAAGGGTACGAGTTGTCAATGCTTCCCGGGAGGATGTCATGGTTGTCATGTTTCTTGAGTCGTTGTGTGGAAGTCGAACTTTTGCCAGTGGTTTTGATCGAGGCATATTCGAACGATGTCGTAGTTGTATATTTGTCGATGATCGATATCGATGATCTCTTATACCTTAGATGATTGCAGGCCTAGGCCCAACAAGGGCAATCTATGAGAGTGATATCTAGAATGCAAGAACTTGAAGACCAATGTGATTCTCGGAGATGTAAACACAACGTACTTACCTGGATGAATCCTCCAACTGCAGTCTAGAAGAAATAAAGTTAACCCACGACACCAACCATTCTCATCTACCACAGAAATATGCGGCATTTGAAATACTGAAAGGCTTAAGGTGGGAGTCAACGGGTGACCAGGAATCAATAATTTATGATTAAGCAAGGTTGTAAACTCCAAATTCTTCCAACCTAACGCAGAATGAAGATGCCAGCAACAACAAGCCAGATCTACACGTTGTCCACGCACCCATCGATTATCTCTACAAGCGTTGTTCACAGCTCACCCCCCGTGTCAACCTCCCTTCCCCCCAACCGTTTTTCATACTTCTTCAACAACAATCTCTCAACCCACCCCCCACTCGGGAACGCCTTCCCCCACTGATTATGCAGATGTACCCCGAAAACCTTCCCAAGCGCCTTATCTAAACCTCCACCCTCCTCCATCCCCAGCCCCATAGTCCACTTCCCCGCGGAGTTATCCGGTACAAAGGGGTCGGGAAGCCGATTGTCGAGCCGACACGAGCGTGCGTCACTGAAGCAGAACGGCAGGATTTTGAAAGGGGGTATAGACGCTGCAATGAGGCGCCGCCAGAGTTTGAGGTAAAGGATGGCGCCCCAGTCTGTTGATCCAGAGCGTGGGGGTGTCTCGGTGGCCATGACATGGAACGCCTCGCAGAGGTATGGGGAATGTTGGCGGAAACGCATGAGGGCGCCGTTGAGGGTTTGGTAGATTTTGTCTGCAGATCATTAAATCAGTGAAGGAAGAATGAACACGGTAATCAACTCACCATAACAGTCCCACTGTGTCACGAACTCGTGCTCTAGGAGTGGCTCTAGGTTCCTTGTGAGCAGCGAATCCATATCGACCCACACACCCCCATACGTCCACAATAATAACAGTCTAATCAAATCCCCATCCACCCACGCCTTCGTGTCCTTCCTCGTCAACAAATCACTCCCCTCCAGCTCAGTCCCCTTCGCCAGGGTCGGTATGTCCACAACCCGCAGGGCAAACGCATCAGGGAATCGTCTCAGGTATTTGGCTAAAATGTCGTTGTTCGAGCCGAGGTCCCCATTCGACCAGAGGATGAGACGTGATGATGAGACATCCTGTGTAGCGAAGAAAGACTTGAGCATCCACTCCTGCCGCGGACCAAACGGTGCCAAATCTGTCCTCCAGTATGTGTGGAATTGCATCCGTTCGTTCGGCGGAATGTGTCCCCCCGAGTGTCCCACAACGCCGCTTCCCTTGATTGTTCCAGCAAAATCATAACAATCCAACCCCATTCTCATAGGCGTTCCAGCCTGCACGTCGGTCCTTCTCCGCCCATAAACAGCCTCGGACATGTTATACGTCGGGCTCACCCGCGAAGGCTCGAAGCATCCGGAAAGCGGCGCTATGGGTTTGATCTCCTTCTGCACCCATTTCCGGGAGTAGAATACAAGTTCAATGTGCGGTTCGTACAGGTAGAAGCCGAACAAGACTACGAAGAGCGTCGCAGGAAGGGCAAATTTGAGAAAAGTAAGAAGGGTGTGTGGTTTGCACCGAAAATAGGATTTAGATGTGGTGAGGTCGTTGCGGGACCTGTTGGTGGGCAGCAGTCGTGGTACAAGTTGTGTAGTTAATTAAGGGAGACGATAGGGAAGAGGGGTGCGTTCGGAGAAGGAAGACGAGGATAAGAATATGATGAGCGGAGACGAGGCGTAGATTCGGGGAAAGCGTACATTGGTAGTCGTTCATACCCTCCTCGCGACATTTTGCTATTCCGTTTATCTTAGTTCTGGCAAGATTCGAGTGGAAATCGGTATACTCCGTAGGAGAGCGTCCACGTCGCAAACGGGTGCATATGATTCAGCAGGCGGAAACCAGCAAGAGAAAATTTGATGGCGTAAACAACGCGTCCAGACTCACGAGCTCTCGGAACAGGATTACTTATGTAAGTGCAGTTTTACAACTGTTCAACATTTATCAATTATGAGGACTTCGGTCGTTGATCGTCGTTCATGCTGGTTATCGTTCGAGTCTAGCATCCACACCGAATGGAGGAACGGGAGGCGGCCATCAAACTTCGCATGCTCTACGTACAGGACATGTAACATATCGATATCGACGTCCAACGCGCCCTCCCCTCCTCCCACCGCCAGAGCACAATGCAACCACCAACCAGTCAAACACTATCCACCACACCACCCACACCACGCTCAACATCACATCAAGTTTAGAAAGGGTCATAAAGGGAGGGTTATAAAGGGAGGTAACGTAGACCTAAACGTAAAATCACAAGACCAGAGGGGGAATGGGTGGGGTGTTGAAACGATAGCTTCGGTAATGATAGTGGTGGCTGTATATATATAGTCAAACACAGAGCGAACAGATGATTGGACTGGAATTGGAATTGGAACAGATCAGGGGTAGGGGTGAGTGCAAGATGACGGGGTGTATGGAAGAGTGTAAAAAACACCTGTATGTGACAGAAAAGACCCGTGAACGTGATGCTAAGATGCTTGGCGCGAATGAGCGGATAGATGGATGTTCGATTCTTGGTGACTACTGCTGCTCCCTCCTTTCCCCCATCCTACCTCCGTCCAACTGCCGCATACTACACCTTCCCGGCATACCCACCAACACTTCCACCAATTGACCCGCCACCTCGACACCCCCCCAAGCCCAACATCCCCGACCTCACTGCACATTCTCCACCAACCTCCTCAGTCAACACCACCCCTCACCTAACCTCCAGCCTCCAGCCCTCTCGCAACACGCTTCACCGATGGGCAACAGCACCTCGATAGGGCGCCCCTCCCCTCGGTTGTGACGGCGCACCGCCATTCTGCCGCACTTGCTGCTGTTGCCCATTACTCTGATACACCACCTGTCCCTGCCCCTGCCCCTGCCCCTGTCCCTGCTGCCCCGCCGGAGCGCGTGTCGTCCCTGGCGCTCGTTGCTGCAACCGCTCCTTCTGCTGCTGCTGCGTCTGCTGGTTCTGCTTCAGCCCTGCAGGCTCCTCCGCCGCACTCGGCGCCACATACAACCCCTTATCAATCGTCTGCGGAATCGGCTGGATCTCCGTCCCCAGCTCCTGCTCAATCCTATACAAATTAAACCGATCCTCATATGTCACGAGATTGATCGCCAGTCCCAGGTGGCCAAACCGGCCGGACCGCCCGATGCGGTGGAGGTACGTCTCGCTGTTCTTGGGAAAGTCAAAGTTGATGACGACGTTGACGGCTTGGATATCGATACCGCGGGTGAGGAGGTCGGAGCAGACGAGATTGCGGCAGACGCCATTGCGGAAGTCGTGGAAGACGCGGTTGCGGTGCGATTGGAGCATCTTGGCGTGTGAGTAGAAGCAGGAGTAGCCGAGCTCGGTCACTTTTTTCGCGAGGAGCTCGACACGATTTGTGGAGTTGCAGAAGATTATCGATTGGTTGATTTGGAGCTGCGTAGGGTTAGTTGGTTGTGGTGGGTGAGAGAAGAGTGGAGACGAACTTTGGAGAAGAGGGTGTTTAGACAGTGGACCTTTTGTCGTTCTTCGACATAGGCGTAGTATTGTGTGACACCACGCAGAGTGAGTTCGTCCATGAGATTGATCTCGTATGGTGAGTCCATGTGCTTGTCCTGCATCGCACATCAGCATAAAGGTAACATAAAGGTAAAAAGACTGTTGTATACCTTGAAATCTTTGACAATCATTGGGAAAGTCGCGCTGAAAAGCATCACTTGGCGGTCTGTGGGAAGATATGAGAGTAGCTGCTCCATTACGGGAGCGAATTCAGGTGAGAGCAGTTTGTCGGCCTCGTCCATCACAAAGACTGGACATTCGCTGAGGTCGGCCACATTTTTACCAGCAAGGTCCAGTATACGGCCGGGAGTGCCCACCAGGACATGCACCGTCTCGGACAACCGCAAAATGTCGTCCTTGAGGGTGGTACCCCCAGTAGTGACCATCACCTGCACGCCCATATGTTTGCCGAGAATTTTGCACACCTGGGAGGTCTGCAGCGCGAGTTCACGGGTGGGGACGAGGAGGAGGGCCTGGATCTTGTTCTTGGAGACGTCAATTTGCTGAAGGGAGGGAATAACGAATGCGGCTGTTTTGCCGGTACCGTTCTTTGCGCGGGCGAGGACGTCGCGTTTGGTTAGGGCGATGGGGATGGCTTCTTCCTGGATGGGTGAGGGTTTCTCGAATCCGGCCTCGAAAATGCCCATGAGAAGCTCGCGGCGGAGGAACATGTCCTCGAATTCGAGGCCTTTGGTTGCGGTTACGTCTTCGGTTTGTGGACGGATATCTTTTGGCGGTGGGCGGAGACCGGATTTCCAAGTCTCATTGTTAGCGGGTCTGCGTAGTGATGGGTGAGACATGTTTCTGTTGTGAAAAACTGCAGACGTACGAGGTGGATGATGAAGGGCCGGTTTGCGACATAATGGTGGATTTGATGGGTGTGCGGTTTGAGTGTTAATTTGATGGTAAGAAACGGCCAGCAAGCTCGAGGTCAAATGGGTGGCTATCGGTAAAAAAAAGCCTTGTGACGGGGACCAGGTCAATCACGTTGGCTGGCGACAGAATCGATGATTTCTGGAAAACTGGGAGAGGCAAAATGTTGGAAGTGGGTCTGCAACAAGTCTGTGCTGTGTCTGGCGGAAGTTATGGGTGATTCTGCTCAAGGGCAAGGTGTTTGCAATTGGTGGTTGGGCGGGAAAAACTGGACAAGGTTCAAAAAAGCATTCACACGCTCTGTTTCACTGATTAAGAAGCTCAGGCCATCAATAAATAAAAATCTCCGGGTCTCCGTTCAGCGGCAGAGTACGCTTCACGTCCCACATTGATATATATATAAAGAGAGGTTTCGCGTGGATACCGCATACGAGACTGCGTAGACTTGACTCATTGAACAAAGGCTGTTGACCCCTGACCACGTGTCACAGGTCAATGCATCACGTGACATGTCTTGTTTAGGTACGAGTTCCAATACTATAGTAGTAAAGGATACTTACGTGGGTGGCCTTTCTTTAAAACATAAATGTGCTTAGAACACTAGTACTCTAGGAGCCTCAGGAAGTGCGCGAAAGTAATTTCGTCGGAAAAATCTCCAGACAACCCAGAAATTCCGCTTCTGTCGATACTATCGACTCCGAGTCCGATCGAGGCCCACTGGCATCACCTATTATCGGGAGGTCCTACTAGTATCCCGCTCCTTGCCTATATAATCTCTTTAATGGAGCTGGAGGTTTAACCCTAAATACACGAGAACAATGTACTACTCCCGCCCTGCCGCTGCCACCAACTTCACGTCCCCTTCTTACCCCCATAAGCAACTTGAAAGAGCTCGAGGTTATCGCATCTGCGATAACTGTGGTACTGCTGAAACACCAACCGCAACCAAGTTCAGACTATGCGGCGGCTGTGTACGTTCTTATCATTTCCACTCTTTTTCGTTTGCCATACTGACATGATAGTTTCGTATAGATGGTAAATCAATATTGCGTACGTCTTTTCTTGTCCGTAACTCACTATTCATCGTCTGACCAATCTCTACAGTCGGTAGAATGCCAAAAGTCACACTGGCTTTCGCATAAATATATTTGCCAGCACACTGCACAGACGGTCGCACAGCGACCCGCAACTGATCCCAAGCGATCAGCCTCAACCAACTTCCCTCCTGCTACCGTTGACACGCGATTCGACCAGACACATCCGCCTGAGTCACCCACCTGCCCAACGCAGCGCAGTATCATAGCTCAATCCGCACTTGACCATGCTGCCGCCAACAAGCTGAACATTAGTGCCGCTCTCGCTTCACTTGGGATCTCAGAAGGAGCTTACTTCATCCAGGTCGGGTTCAATGAAGATATGATCCTTCTTGGACAGGGCGCTCTACAAGAGATTTACATCCACATCAACTTTGAGATCCCCGCTGACGCTTTCCTAATATTCAACCAACTGGGCAAAGCATTGTCGCCTTTCCCCAGTGTGGTGGTAACGCCTACGGTGCTTCACCAGATCCCGGTTTTCTCTCAGGACGGGAAGCCTTTAAAAGAAACGGACTTTTGGGCCCTAATGGAGGATCGTGGAATCTTGCGGCGGGATCTAAGCGTGCGCGTTCCACATAACGTGACTGCTCGAGGTGGGCATTTGCGAGAAGGCGGGGGGCACAGTTATCGGGTTGAAGTTAACCGGGATGCATCGGCTACTGGGGAGTCAAGTTCGCAACCCTGTTCTGATAATACTGGTGGAAGTGACGCAGGCGGAGGACGTGGAAGCGGGGGAGCCGGCAGTGGCAGTGGCAGCGGTAGTACTGGTTTTCAAAGCGGAGATTATCCTATGGATGAGGGTGGTGGCAGTGGCAGACCCCCGGGTGGCGGCGGATCCCCGAGTGGCGGCGGACTCCCAGGCAATGGTGGTAATGATGGTGGAGACGATCCAGTCCCCAGTTCTAATGAGAGTGATCGTGGACCCCCAAATGGGGAACTATCCATTCCTCTCTCTGCGGTCCTTGACGTGGAATGGGACCAGGATCCTCGAATTTATCAGCGTTTCTCAACCACAAGCA
>Ga0210383_10001831_pt1 | contig 19357 bp, 27 predicted proteins | sample IncBWC14OmetaG_FD_160072 | JGI IMG/M metagenome (GOLD analysis project Ga0210383, IMG submission 160072) | Forest soil microbial communities from Barre Woods Harvard Forest LTER site, Petersham, Massachusetts, United States - Inc-BW-C-14-O ...
ACAATTGCATAAACTAACCTAAGACAACATGCCAAAGGTCGGGGAAGGAACTCTCCTTCATCCAAAAATGTACTCCATCTCGATCCGGGTCATCCACCCCTGCCCGAGACGGCAGTCCGCGAAATTTCACCCTGTCCGAGTCTCCCATTGAAACGCAACTCAGCAATATTGAATATTCAGTGAACATCGAAAGGTAGCTGTCAGATTCTAGTGATACTTTGCGAGAAGATAATCGTTCTCAATACAATTTGAAATGTAGGTTCTACGGGCTCCCAGAGTTCCAGCGGCCCTTTAAACCTTCTCACCATATGGTTATTTATTCCAGAATCCACTGATCTCCATTCTTCTTGATTCCAACAGGTCTCTTCTCATCCAGACTGATTCGGCCAGCATTTAGAATGGCGGTTGTCAAGACCGTATTCGCGATGGTAGGTAGTCCGTGACTATCGTACTCCGTGGGTTTCGTGAGACCTGCGTTCACGTTACGCGCGGCATCGATGAATTTCTCGATCGACAAATAGCCGTATCCCCGCTGACCATCGAAATAGCCACTTTCTGATGGGGAGTACTTCATGCTGGGACACATCCCATTTTTAGCTCGGACCGGGGAGACGCATGAGTTACTCACTAAAAGGGGTTGTACCAGGACTTCCCCGTCTCATCGACAGTGACGTCGTACCCGCGATGCGCTTGATCGACATTGATATCACCCTATATAACATTTGAACTGGATTGTTGTCATCGTGGATTGCTTTGCTGACCTTTTCGGCCATGTAATACCAACGTTGCGCAGAATGCACTCCAGCTTTCAATGGGGCAGTCCATGACGCAGAGTATACCCCAGTGCCCTTATGCTTTGGGCTTTTGATGGATTGCCAGTCGACCAGCAGCGTAATGGTGTCTTCTGTTTGCGGAACACAGTTGTACGGCTCACTGGTCGCGATGCCTGTTGCCGCACTGGCGACGACGCGGGTGGGAACGGCTATGTCTTGAAGCATCCAGCAGCAGATATCAATGTGATGGGAAGAGAGATAATAGCTGAGGATGGGGATTGTATCAGGCCTCCGTGAGGAATTGCAGCGACGAATGTTCTGACCTGATATCCGAATCTTTCCCTGCCCATGCGCGGAAGGTCTCGAGCTGGCTCTTCGGCTGGCTCATCCATGCGCTGAAGAAATTGAACTCGCCCAAGCTTGCGGCTCGAGCCTTGGCATCGCTGTACACGGGGTCGAATCTAAAAAGCGGGTAATGTGAACTTTGTTCCGTCCAGTTCAGCAAAAGCCTGACCGTTTGTGGTGCTCTACAAAGCAGATGACGTTGTGTTTCTTTGCAGCGGCAATGAGCTCGTTGTGATGAGCAAGCAGCTGAGTTGCTGGTTTGGTGACGAGGACATGGATGCCTCGCTCAATGGCATACATCGAGATGGGGTGATGAGTGCCTACCCAGATCGATATTGTTGATACGTAAGATGAGTACAGAACACTTGAACTTACTGTCGGGAGTGAATACAATAACGGCATCCCCAGGAGACATTTTGTCGATTGCTACTTTATCTTTTGGGCGGCATAAGTTGACAAATAATTGAAGAAAGAAAATGCACCCACAGGCCACCGGATCAACCTTGCCTTGCTCAGGAAACTGGGCGAAGCTGCCGGGGCCGTGGACAACATTCTTACACATTTTTGTTGGCTCCACTTACGAGGTGTCCATGTCCTTGTAAACACCTGCAATATTCTCTGCTAGATGTTGGCGAATGGCGGGAAATTTTCCACCGTTGACACCAACCATCCCTAATTGGTCGACCTAGGAAGAAAATCAACAGACAGAAGAACAACTGGATGGGAACGTACCTTGCCCAATCGCCGGAGATCAAAGAGGGTGAGAGCAACGACCTGTAAATCCTGTTAATAACACTATTGAAGCTGAACAGGTTGATACGTACGCCTATCTGATACAGATGGTTAGCGTTGGACTAGACCAAGCAAACCTGGAGTGTACCTTCTTGTCGGATTTGGATGCACCCGTTTCAGTCCATCCCGTCGTGTACTCCCCCTGTAAATGGCATCAGATGGAGCGGGCGAGTCAACGAGGGCGAGCTTACAGTACCACCTGTAGTACAAGAAGATGTGATCAGCGGGTGTTGTTCACAATGTCACTGTCATCGACTTGGAAGCCTTACACATCAAGACATTGAGTTTAGAAAGATCGTTCGACATTCTGGTGTTGGAAGAAATGTGGGGAAATATGCGGGGAAATACCAGTGAGAGTGGTGCATAGCCATTTCCGTAGAGGGTAGAGCGGCGAAGTATAAAGCGGACCGAGAGGGGGCGGGCCTCGGGCCGGCAGCGGACCGTCTGTCCTTGGAATCCTCAGCTCCTGCATTGGCAACGGCGCGAACCATACTTGAACTCTACGTATCTACTAGCGCTACCTTCATTGAGTCCAGCTTAATTATGCAGTAGGTTTTCAAATTGTTGCCAGTGCATCAGAGGTTACCTGAAATGAAATGAGCTTCATGCTGAGTTTCGTCGCATATTGGCGGTCTTCACCTCGAGCGTCTTCAAGAATGCATTCTGGATTGAATTGTGGTTATTACGACACTTACCCTTCTTGCAGGTATTACCGACTTGGGCTCTAGCTATCTGTCAGGGTTTCGCACACATTTCAAGTTCGTCTGTCAAATGAGGAAGGAACAAAGATTTTGAAGGAAAAATAGAGGGACTGGGTGGCGTGGCAGTGGCGTGGGGGATAGGTCAAAAAGGGAGGAGATTGACGATCGGATGATAGAGACTGTCCCGGGCATGACAGTGCAGCACATGTTGAACGATAACAAGACCTGCTAACAGCCAGAAGGTGCGAAAGGCCCCGGAGGTAATGCCGTTACAAGTGTCGTCATGACAAGAATTATATGACTGTTTTGCATCCGTGCCAGGAGTAGGGATGAGCGCAGGGGTAGAGCGAGCTCAAGATAGGACGTACACTCCTGTCGGAGCTATGGCCCGTACTAACCTGGCCCATACAAACAATATTCAGTTACATGGAAAAATAAGGAACAATTGTATCGAATGGGGATTCCATGTTGGAACATCAATAGCATAAGTTACGTACAGAGGAACTGCTCTCCAATCAAGTCAACCCTCTGAGGGTCAACGATAGGCAGGGCTATGGAATGCATAAAGACAATTTAATTCAGACGTGATCGGTGAGAGCTTTCAGGTCGAAAACCAGCGCCGTTCTGCTGGCATCCAGGACGATTACCATGGTGGGACGACAAGTCAGGGTTGTCCCTGTCGTCGAGACTCTTTCCCGGGCAGCGGTAGAGACGTGCCTCGAATGGGAGAGGTACTCGTGCGTGATAAGGGCGTCAAGGTAACGCGATGTTCAAGTATCAAGGACGCATACGGCAACGACCAAAGTCGCAGAGGGGGCATTAAATATTTGTTAAGTAATAATAATAATATTATTGAATATCACGTGATTGAGCCACGCGAGAAAGGCATGGGAGTGACGTCAACGCAACGTGTTCACGATCTACTCCAAGTGCTCCACCAAATATTGGTCCACCCAACAGGATTCCCCTGGCTCACCCATGCCAGCAAATTCCAGTCCAGATGCTGGCTTTACCCCCAGGAAAGAATTTATTCGCGACCAACGCGCTCCTCCAAATTCTTTTTCTCTCCTTGCCATCGCAAGTTCCAACTTCATCAGACTCTACTCCTTTCCTCTCCCAGTAATCGCCGCCCTTCGTCGTCTCTTCGAACAGCGGTCTATTATAGCGACCTTTCGCGAAGATGCCAATCAGAATTTGTGCGAGTTTTCTCTTCAAGGAAAGCCTTGGGCTAGCCCAAAAAGTATTACCACAGAGAAGCTCTTGGTCGACGTTCTCGCTATAATATACCAACATGGATACACTTTCCTGTCAGCAATCGACTATGGCCGTGAGCATGACGATCGTCTTGCAATGGCTTTCTCCAAGCCTTCCTCTTCGCCTCGTCCTGCCACCCCTCGTCCTTCCTCTCAAATCCCAGATGGTTCCGGAAGTAGCTTCTCCGACAAGGCGTTCAACAAACGTATCCCCTTTGCCCTGTCTTTTCCATCTGCCACCATGTTGCGTGTCATCGCTCCCCCTCTTCACTCCACCCCTGCTATTCTGCAGGCAGTACGTGGATCTTGGCCCCGCGGCGTTGTCTCCGAGAAGAGAATCGGCGATCCTTACGGTTCTTTTGAATTCAAGTTGAAGGGATATAGATGTCCGTTCCCTTAGAATTCACTCCCATGCACCATACTGAACCCTTCTATCCAGGGTTCCAGGAAGATACTTTCGCAACCGACTCTCTACAACATATTCTTTCCCTTCTTTCATCTCTCGACGCTCACTCATTTTCCCTCCTAACTTCCATTTCCCTCACAAATCGCTCCCGAGTAAAGGACCTTTGGATTTTCACAGGTCCAGCTGCTACTTCAACCGAGGATCTCTTGCTCCCAGACTCTCCAGTGCCGTCCATCCTCAACTCATCTCATGGCCAAATCAAGCGTGCAGACCCACCTATCTACAATCAGTCCCCTACACATCAAGGATCTCAATCGCAGCATAGACGAGTTGCTACCGCACCAGCCGCTTCACCGACAGCACCACTGTTACAACACTCTTCGCACACGCGATCGGCCTCCGATAACAGTGCACCCCGCCACCTCGTTTTGACTCCACATACTAACCAAAGCACCGCAATCCAAGGCGTCCCGCCCTCGCCCCCCTCACCCCAATCTCCTTCCCACCATCCCCGAAAACCGGCACCCAGAGCACAAGTTCCCATTTCCGTTATCCATGAAGCAGAGCAAGAAGGACAGCGCACCAACCTTCCGAGTACCATATCCAGTGGCGTCGAGAACATGACAGGGGTTGGTGCTACAGGCTATTCCCCAGACGTGTTCTACACCACGTCCCCCTTTGGCGCCGTAGACCCCTCAGGGAGATCACCACCGCCACTCTCCCCAGTCCCCATTGCTGCGGCGGCAACGCGACCCAGATCCGCCACACCACCTAGTCGCGGTAGGAGCCCTCTCCGACCCGTCTCGTCCCGCGCGAAGACCCCACCGCTCCTCACGTCCAACTCTCCCCCGTCCTCTCCCAGCCACGCGCCTCCAAGCCCCCCAGGCCGAGCCGATGTCTTCCCCACCCACCACATCCAAGGTACCTCGGAGCCCTCGGGCGCCGGTGGTACTCCACCCCTCTTGGGCCCTGGGGTCTTCCGGGATTCAGCGTTCTCTTCCACAACAACTGCGAGCTGTGAGGTCCCTATCAAGTGGACAGGTAGGGACACGCAGTATGGGAGTCATCCGGAACAGGGTGGTCACACCAGGTCGAATAAGCCTTCGTTTGAGGAGCGGATATCCCCAGGGCCGATGTTGCCTGGGGGCTGGCAGTCGACTCCGGTGGAGGAGAAGATAGAGGAGGCTGGTGATGGCACACTGGAAGGGCTTACGTTGGAGCAGGATAAGAGCCCGGAGAGACCCCTTCAGGAAGTGGGTTCGCGTGTGGAGTCTCCTGAACTTATGCCGCCAGATGAAAGGCTGAGGAAGAGCGAGGCTGGGTTGGTGGAGTTGATTACTGCTACGTTGCCTCCGCCGCCGGTGCCTCTTGTGAACAAGGGGAAGGATAAGGATGCTCCGAATCCAGGGAGTGGACAGGGATGGGTTTTGGTTAATGTCGAGGGAAGGAAGTCTCCATCGCTTTCGGAAGTTCCTGCCTCGCCTGTAATCAAGGACAATAGGAAAGTTGACTCTGCGAAGCCGGGGGGTCCGAAACCACCCGCAGGGCAGCAGGCGTCCATCTCCCCCGCGGCGAAAGCGATCGTGATCATTGATGCTATGGAAAACGATGGCAAGTCGAAGTCTGGATTGGGCAATGATGGGGGTGGAGAAGGCACCCCGTCGCGTGTGCGCAAGTTCTTCACTTTGGCGAGGAAAAACTCGGTTAGTGGGCCGTCTGGAGTTTCTTTGGTATGACTAGTGCTGATGCTGCTATGAAGAAAAAGGTACAGGAACAGGGCACAGACGAGGACGGGGCGAAGAACAAGACGAAGGTGAAGACGCAATCTGGGTTCCGTGAAAAGATTAAACGGATAGGTACGGCTGAGGCAGCGAGGAATGATGACAAGCGGCGCAGTTTCGATTAATGGGGGAAGGGGGGGAGGTAGTGGATATAGACAGTAAGTATGTTTTGAGCCCGTGTTGTGATGGTTTATCTTTGCGCCAGATGTACAGCGTGTCCCTCGCATTTCACGCCACTGCCGCCTCCCCGGTTTTATTTATCCGAACTTTCTTTCGTTCTAATACGGCTCGTCACTTTGGTTAGAACTCTCTAATTAATCTTCTGCTTGCATAGTTGCTCTATAATTGGGTTGTTACATTCCATGCTCTATGTTTCTCTTTTTTGATCACATACTCTAGTATTCACCTTAGTTTTGGGACTCTTTTACACGGGTGCACGACAAACTTACTGATGAGCTTTATATCAAGAGTGCAATGAATAAATCATGTTTTAGTTGAGATGACAGTGTCGAGACTTGATTCGATGAACGTCAAGGCGGAGGAAGGCGCAGGAGTGGTACACCAGTCAAATTGTTAGCAACGAGTATTGAAGTCAATTTCATTCGTACTAAATCACTTTCTCAGTTTCAAAATCTACGCAGACACGCGATGTTAGACTTGGGAGTAATGAGCACCTGAGTAGAGGTTCTGAACATGGGCGAGCACCACAAGAAACAATTTATTCTGCGAAGCTGGTGGCGGTGTCGCAGTTGTCCAGGCATGTGCATTTTCTGCCTTGGATCATGACTCCAACAGCCCTTGGGACTTGAATGGAACCAAAGGCAATTGCATGTAGACTGCACGACCAGGAAAGATTTGCCAATTTACTGCGAGATGTGTGAACATATCACTTCCAAGAGACGCACACCACAAATCAAGTATCCGATGACACAGGCCATTGGTGCTTAAGACCAGTCCAGTGGTATCGGGTTGCGAAGGGACCAACAGGAGTGTTCAATTACGATGACTGAGGTGCGCGAAAACGGTGATATTCGAGCTCGAGTCTGTTAAAGACAGATATTGCTAGGCGAAGGATAGAATACTAGCTTTGCAAGAGTGAATTTTTGCATCCCCTTAGATGTGAGGTTAGAAGATAGCGCGGGCATACCTCACAGGTCATGTAGAAGCGGCGGTGATCATGAATAAGGGCATGCCGGGGTTTTGTTGGAGAATACCGTATGTGTACTGTGAATTATTGCACGAGAGTCGACACATTTCGAGCGACGTACGGTTCTAGCAGTGCAAGGCCTACTCCGTCAGTTTTTGGACTCTTTTACGGATGCATGACATACTTACCGATGAGCGTTATAACGAGAATGCAATTAATTAAATCATGTTTTAGTTGTCCCCCTTTGAGATGACAGCGTCGAGAAACCAGTTTGATCAACGCCAGTTATCCACAGGCTAAATTGTTAGCGACGAGTGCTAAAGTCCGCACCAGACCACTTTCACGGTTTCAAACCGACGAAGATACACGACGTTAGACTTGGGGAAATACGATAGCCTGAGTGGTAGTTATTCTGAATATAGACGAGCACTAGCAGAACCATTGATTCTGAAGAGTTAAAAGGGGATGGTGGCGAGGCTGTAGGTGTCCAAGCACATGGACTTTCTGCTTCTGATCATGCGCTGGCCTACGACTCCAAACTCGTTCAAAGGCCTTAGCCCTTAGGAAATGAAAGGACATGAAGGCGAGAGCACGCACGCGGCGATGGCGGACGACAAGCAATAGGATGGCCAGTCTAGTCAGATTCCGCGATATGAGTGACCGTATCGGTTTCAGGGAGTGCACATCATATGTCAGACATCTGACGACATGTGCGTTTGGGACCTGTCCAACGGCATCTGTCGGTGAAGAGGCAATGGGAATGTGTACAACCACAGAAGACTGGGAGACTGAAGCGATGACAGCGATATCTAAGCTCGACTCGGTCAAAGGTAGATGCTAGACGGAGGATAGTATGTTAGCTTTGCAAGGACGAAATTTGTACTTGAATTAGGTGTAAAATCAGGAAATGACTCGGGCTGCATGGTACCTGAACGACTTACCTCGCCAGTCGTGTGGTAGTTGGATCTTTAGCGGTGATGTTACAGGGGGAAAAGGACATCTTAAGGTATTACCGTATGTGAATTACTTCATGCCTGAAACACATTTCAAATGATGTAAATTCTAGCTGTCCGTAGTTCTTACGGCTAAAGTTCCTAACCCACTGGTGGTGGTGTGAATTTGCGAAACTGGAACCGATACCGTTTTTGTGCTGTGCTGTTGTGGAGAGTTGGACAAAATCATTTGAAGGATCACGGTGGAAGCGTCAAAATTAGTGTGGCAGATTCCACAAGTTGAGATGGGACGCTATAAAACCAAGATCATTCAAGGCTATGGGTTGCTTGAAGGGTACGACAAGTCCAAGCTCGCCTGAGTTGACTAGAATGAGAGAATTTGGATGATGGATGCGATGAATCAATTAGAGGATTGGCGCTGTAGATAAGCCAGCTTGACGACACATCAGGAAGCGCAGGTAATAGAAAGCATCTAGATGCAAAACATGGCCAAGTCAGAGAACCGTGGCGCAAGTCTTATAATTAAGAGAGGCGTTCCTCGACCTCGTTACGCGTCACGATCACATGCATTTGCACGTGATCCAGAAAATGACAAGAAGAGACAGCGAGCAGGCAGGCATTCAACGTCCCCGGAGAGACGACTGTATCTGTACAAGACCGCAGGTTAATAATCAGCATTGGCTAATATTAATGAGATGGGATTTCGAAACAGAGATTTCAGTAGACTGGGTGGAGTGGGTGGAATTCGCCAGTCGACCACAGCTATGAACAAGAAAGGAAAGAGTCAGGATTGCACATGCTAGACACCTGAGAGAGCGGTAAAGGAGCCAACTCCCTGCTTCAGATAGAAGAAAGGTTTGTTTTTGAGATGAGAGAGGTGGAATGGCGGAGATGCGGGGCTTAGAATGAAAGGAGTAAGCGGTAGAAACTTGGTGTGTGGCGTGTACGTCGGAGGAGGACTCTGCAAAAAATGACCCAACGCATTCGCTCCTCCCAGCCACCCGTGGCCGTGTGTCCCTTTCTTTGCCGCTTCCTCATCATTTGCCTCCCTCTTCCCTCCTCCCACCATTCACCCTCCGCCCCTCTTCCTCTCATCCCTCCCGCTCTCCCTCACCCTCATACATTCCTTCCTCATCACTCTGCTCGCCCTCAACACCTCGCAAAGCCTCATAGCTCCGTAGTACACACATCAATTCATTTTTGGACACTTTCTCGATGCCTACGTGTCGGCGCAAGAGGGTTGTCCTCACAGAACCCTCTGATGGCCTCCTTCACTCTGCAAAGTCTGATCCCAACAAAGAGGTCTATTATCTCGAACAAACTGGAGAAATATTCGAAACTTATGAGTATGTTTGATCCCCACTATCTCCCTGCAATACCTGGTCCTCACTATCACTCACTGAAACAGGGCTTACGCTGCACGCATGTCCTTCTACAGGCTGAAGCAGTTCCAATGCGAGGTCACAGGAAAGAGTGGTCTTGATTACTTCCAGGCTATCGAGAGTGAAAGGCAAGAGGCTAGGACGATGCACTCTAGGTTCTCGGAGCCTCTCAAGCCTGCCGTCCTCAAGGCCGTTCAATGGCGTGCGTCTCTAGCTTGGCCGCTGTCTTCGACGTGTCCACGTCAATGCTGATTCTCTGTTTTATTTCCAGAGGTTATGGGTCGCCTGGACCACCTTGTAGAAGCTGTTTACGAGCGTTTCAAGGACCGCTATTTCAAGGAAGAGAGTGCGTATTGAGGTATCTAACATACTTTATGCTCAATGTAGCTAATTGCTCGTCCGCGTTCATAGGAGTGCTAGTCGACCTATCGGGTACCAAGTGAGTGAACAATGTCGGCACCGTCCTTTTCATGACCCTGAAAGTCCCCTGCGATGCAGATATTATGCCCGGGTTGAAAAGGTATACCCCCCGAAATACAATTCGGATGTAATGGCTAGAGATGCCCACAAAGCATCATGCTCGTCATCTGCTTCCTCCTCTCCCGTGGAAGACGAAACACCTCACCTCATTGGAGGCGACCTCAAGATTCCATCCAAGGACGCGAACGCCACGGATGATCCAACTCTGTATTTTTATTGGGTGCATATTCTCGAATTGGAGAAAGAGAAGAGCCACGAAAAGAATAAATCGACTGGGAAGAATGCCGAGAAGGACGTTAAAATGATTGGGAGCCTGATGGAGGTTCAGTGTGGTATGATGAGGTATGGTTCAACGTCTCTTGTCTTGCAGCACTGAACTCATATGTCCATCACAGTCGTGACCGTCTTTCATTTTCTAAATCTATTCTCCGCCGGTTCATCCGTGATTGTGTGGATCGTGAGGCAGCTGTAGCATCACCGTGGACTGTCAAGCCACCTATTGCGAAACGATACGGTGTCGACTCGGTTATGCCCGAGGAAACTCGCAAGGGTGTGGAAAACATCAAAAAGGGAGAAATTGACAAAAGGAAGAAGGTATGGGAGGAGAAAGAAGGGCCTCCGACCAAGAAGCAGAAGAAGATGACCGCTGCACAGGAAGAGAGAGGTGAGAGTTTTCCTTTGCCCACCACATCAATTACAGTCCGACTTATGAGGAACTAACAGTGAAAGCTCTTGCTGCTGCAGCCGAGAAGCGGGAACGTGAAGCTCGTGAGAAGGCGGAGAAGCAGAAGGTGGCCAAGGAGGAGGCGGAGAGGCTTGCTACAGAAAAGAAAAAGAAGAAACCAATACGCTATCCGACAGAGGATCTGGACGTGAGAATGGCAGACAAGGACAAGAAGGCGGGTATGAAGGTCAAGAGACCTGTTCCGAGTCGGGTCGCTCTGCCCTTCAACGATTCTCCGGGAACATTCGAGGCGTTCTTGATGTCGTGGAATTTCTTGGTTGTCTATGGGTGAGTGTTTTCAAGTGCATTGTGATATAAAACAAGGCTAACAAGGACTTCTCAGTCAACCGCTGCATTTGTCTGCATTCACTCTCGACGAGTACGAGCACGCACTCCGACACTCCGTGGTAGATCCGCCCTGTCCACTGTTGGCAGAAGTCCATTCCACCCTCATCTATAATCTGCGCACGGTGCCGACCCAGCGACATTCAGCCCTTTTGTCATTATTCCGGCGGAAGGAGCAGATGGCGGACGGCGATCATCAAGACGATGTATTGGGTGTATCAATTGATGACCTTATTGCCGCCATGGCGGATGTTGGCGGAAATTGGGAGAGAGTTCCTCTGAGGCACGCCGAAGGTCGCGAGGGCTGGGAGGATGCGCTTGTGGGATGCTTGAAAGACGTGAGTTGTTCATTATGGAAGATGTGCGGACCACTTACTGACGTTCAACTCGTTACAGCATGCCACAGTGTCCAATTTTCCCCGCCTTCAAGAAATCCTCACTCGGCTGCTTTTTGCCCCTGAGTCGTCGGAGCCTTCTTCTTCCTCCTCCAGTTCTAGACTGTCGACCCCGGTTTCGTCTGCTCTCACTCTGCTGTCAACGCCTGGGGAACGATACTATGCGCTGCCACCTGCAGATCGGATTGCCGTCCTGTCATTCCTGTCCAATTTAGCCATCTCAAGCAAAGCCATTCATACACATATGGAGAGTTGCGAGGAACAACTGACAGCGCTGAGGAAAGAAAAAATCGAGGTCAATCGTCTCAAGAAGCAGTAGTAAGCACTATCCTCGATGCGGTTTACTCATATTTTCTGACACATCGTTTGATTCAGCGTGGAGGAAATGAACGTACTTATTGGAGAAACCAAAGAGGATCCGGCTCCTGCCAATGGCGCGGACGAGGATGTAACAATGCAGGATTCGAGCGACTTGTCCGACGTGTCACCTTCAGAAGGTGGATCAGAGAATGCTTCTGCGGCCGATAGCCAGAAGAAGAACTCCTCGCGACAGAAGGAGCTTCGTCAGAAGGCTCAGACTCAGGCCTACGCGAAACAGCGTGAAGCTGCCAGAGCGAAGCAGGCTTCCGTCAAGCAGGCGATGGCTGAGCATCGACGACTTGACGAGGAGGTCAATAAGATCGAACGACGGCTCGAGGGAATTGAACGCGAATTCAGGAAACTTCTCGGAGCTGTTCGGGTCAAGCCATTGGGGAGAGATCGTTTTTATAATCGTATTTGGTGGTTTGATGGCATGGGCTCTGCATCGCTGATTGGAAGTGGGGGTGTTGCACAATATGGCGCTGGGAGGATTTTCGTGCAAGGTCCAAGTGAATTTGATGTTGATTTTCTGGAGAGGAGAAAGGACGAAGATATTGAGGAGCGGCGGAAGGAGGAGGAGGGAGAGGAAGGGATGTTGTGTGCGGGAGACTGGGCTGTCTACTCCGACTTAGAGGAGGTATGTTTTTTTGGCAAATTCCAGTTAGCCAAATTACATGCTCATGACTTTTTCACCTCTAGCTTGATGAATTTGTTGCATGGCTGAACCCCAAAGGTCATCGTGAAATTGCACTCAAGACTGTTTTAAGTAAATGGTGGATCCACATTACAGCAGGGATCCGGAGACGCATCGCGGTAAGGGCTTTTTCTACAGTCCAGCCCAGATTTTATATTGACTTTGTCCAGGATGTGAATGTCAACGCGAAACTTCCCGAAGCACGACGCAGTACTCGCACGAAAACCGTTGCAGGTTACGATATTTCAAGAGAACCGTACATGATGTGGACGAACCGCAGAGCGGTCAACTCGTCCTAGAAGATAAAGTAGCTTTACAATTGAAGCGGTGAATTCTTCGAAGCCTCGCTCATGGCCTTGGATTTCAATTCCTGGACCCGAAAAACATGTCCGTTGTCCCTGTTAGTCACTTTTAGATCGTGTTATTCCAACCTCTTTCCCATTCTGTCGATAATACCCACATGTTCTAGAGTGTTAATTCTAATCTATCTTATTTTTGTTGTCTGCATTATTTCTTTTCTGAGGTACGAAATCGATTATCGAACTCACGTTTTTGGGCATAACTTACGTTTGTTCAAGTCGCTTCGCACAACCTCCATTTGTTATGCACAGACATGTCTTCCAGAAATTTCTTTCAAATACAATCTGTATTACAGTCCGCGGACGATAGTTAACGATCAGGAAGATCCGGTAGTAATATCACACTCCACTCTTATCTGGGTTAGAGATAAGCTTACTCCATCTCACCACCGCTCACGACATTCACGATCAACCATGACATCCCTACCGATAAATTTTGTCATTGGTTCTGCCACCAGTGGACACAGTGTCAGAGATGCAATCGCGTCCTGTGCGTAAACTGGGCCTTCGTATTGAATCGTATACCAATTATCAACTTTGTCATTCAGATCGTCGTGCACAATATTTAGTGGCAGGCTCAACCGTTGTCTCAGCTTCGGACCAATCGGAGTCTCTTGATGACGAAGAGGCATGTATCAGCCCAATAGAAGAACGGGTCGACGAGGAACTCGACGAAGATGTCGACGACCAGTCCCGCATTCCTCATCATGATTTCATTGGCCAGTTTGAATGGGATGATGACATGGAACCAGAATCGTCGGAACACCTCAAAGCTGCTGTCCCAAAACTATTCATTTCTCCGCCACCGGAAAGTCCCTTTCTTACACCTGTCGCAAAAACTGCAGAGGTTCATGAAACGACACCTTTGCTTCGGCCGGCCATCTCATTTTCCCTTCCCCCTCACGATCGTCGTACCTCTGATCCACCACCACTCATAGTTAAAGATTCGATCGGTCCATTGTATGACCATGTCCCAAGTAGTGCAGCTCCCCTATCCCGGCGCCGGTTCTCAGGCAGTTCTTCTAAAGGTGTTGAGTGCAGCCACGGTGGTCAAAGTACCTTTGGTCAAACCGTAAATGCTACTCTCAACCTGTCATTCATTGATCCCCCGTTAATTCATAATTTCAGCTCTTCAACTCCATAGCAATACTCCTTGGCATTGGCATGTTGTCAGAACCACTCGCGTTTTCTTATGCTGGTTGGCTTGCTGGCACTGCTCTTAATGTTTTCTATGGTTTTATTACATGTTACACGTATGTCAAATTATCTGCTCCAGGGACCGCTATTTCACCTTCATATTCCAGTGCCAAAATTCTTGCACGAATAATCCTGTCCGATCCACGCCTGCGTTCTTATGCGGACATAGGCCGCAAAGCGTTTGGACCCCGGTCAACTCTCGCGATTAGTATCATGTTTTGCCTTGAGTTGTTTGCCGTCAGGTCAGCCTTTTTCGACGATGCTCGCTTCTCGTGTTGACACCTTTCAGTGTAATCCTTGTAACCTTGTACGCAGATTCCTTGCACTCAATATTACCCCAACACACTGCGAACACTTACAAGCTATGGGGGCTGGTATTGTGAGTGTCATGACGCAGTTAGTTGTTTACTGTCCTAAGTTTCGCTGTCATTTAGATTGATTCCGACAGTATTTTTGCCCTTATCTCTTCTCTCCTACACGTCCATCCTGGGCATCATTTCTACGCTGTTGATGATCGCCGTCATCTTCTTTGACGGCTTTTCAAAACCAGATAACCCCGGCAGTTTTTGGAGCCCTGCGGAAACATCTGTCGGGATAGGCAATTTAGGCAATTTAGGCATCGCTTTTGGTTTATTTATGGCTGGGGCATGCATCTCGGGTTTCTTCGTCGATTGCACACAAGTTTCTCATTTGAAATCTCATTCTAGTTTTCTGGGCATGCTGTAATCCCGTCTTTAGCGAGGGATATGGTTGATCCAGGGCAATTTGACAAGATGATAAACTGGGCATTCGTATGTCCCTCGTCCCTGTTTTCACACCGACGCTTGCTGATGCATTCTTAGATCATTGCCACTCTCATCTACACCGTCATCGGGTATGCTGGATACTTGATGTTTGGTGTGTTCGTGAGCGATGAAGTGAGTAGCTGGGTACCGTGTTATCGATGTTGTGCTGACGGAACGACGCAGATCAGTGTCGACCTGTTGAAGACTCCTGGGTATAATCCCATACTCAACCAAGCTGCGCTGTGGATGCTCGTCATCAGTCCGCTGTAGGTTTTTCTGATCACCAACGTCGACAAGTTCTAACGTGTCGTGTCTTATCCAGATCGAAATTTGCTCTCACTACTCAACCTGTACGTTTTTGCTCTCCTAAACGATCGTAGTATTCTTATTTCACCGTACACTCCAGCTTAACACCACGATTGCGATACTGCTTGGCATCGATCCGCATTTCGCATCTCCAGAAGACCTCGCAGAGAGACCGAATGGATTGTCGATCTCGCCCCAAGGTTCAGATATCAAACGCATTCTGGCTATCCTGCAAAGGGTCTTCCTTACTTTGCTTTCTGTTGGTGTGTCTATCTTGGTACCTGAATTCAGTGCCATGATGGCTTTCCTTGGTTCCTTCTCTGCCTTTATGTTGTGCGTTATCGGCCCAATCACCGCCAAGGTAGTAATAGCTGGCAGATGTGGTATGTTCGATGGTGTTGTCTTGGCTGTAGCTGGTGTTATGGCGGTGTGGGGTATTCTGGCTGCTACTTTCTTGTCTTCGTGAAGTAGAAATGTTTAGGTTGGAACAAGATCCTTTGATGTTTTGTATGTTTCTGGTACAAAGTCTGTCTGGTTCTTGTCTTTTAAAGAGCAATAGAACTTTCTATTCTACTCGGATAGCCAAGACATGTCACATCACAAAGGTATGGACGAATGACTATGCTATCAACGCGGCATGTGAGATGACCTTGGTAAGCTCTGAACAGAAACATAAGTGCGCATACAATCATGGAAGACGCTTGAAACGTACGGGGTAGTTTGATATTTTCTTGAACCACCGTAGATTCAATCTGGTTGTCAGGGTTTGGTGGGATACTAACAACAGAAGCCACCGAGTCAAGAGTCCACCCAAGCTTTTTGATGTAAGCCTCGAGTTCGGGTCCTTCAGTTCGTGAATCAGTTCCACGGTCATCTCGCGGAACCAAGTGAACTTACCATTCAGATCAAGATATGAACTTAATCGCTCTGTACCTATCCGCGTGAATGCCGCCTTCACTGCGCGGATGACAACGTCCCTCACAGCATCTTCAAAACCTACGCATTCGACAGTGTAGTTGTCTCGGAGGGTCTCAAGCTGATCAGAACGATAGATCTCCCAGAATGCGGGGAACCGACATCGGTAAAGAAGGTCATGCAATCCCTTGAGGATGGGAAGGATTACCGGGAGGGGATCGGGTTCGTCAAGAGTGGTGTTGACGGGCCGCTCGTCTAGAAGGGAAATGCAGAGGTTAAAATCGGGGAGAGGGGATGCTGTGAGTGATTTAATGAAGATGTTGATCACGACGTCGGGGTTGTAAAGGTCGGGATTGAACTGGTAACTGGGAATGACGCTTCACGATTGAGGTTCCTCTGGTCATAGAAATTGACGTACAGTTTTAGGATGGCGAGGTTAGCTAGACAGTCGTATTCCTGGCTTCGAATTTGATGATAGAGATAGTCCTCGAGAATGCCAACATTAGATGGGTTATATCGGTCTGCGAATAATGGTAAGTAATTGGCAGCGCCCAGAAATGGAGAAAGGTATTCCGACCTACACCTGAAACGAGATCTTCTATAAGTGCTGTGCGTGTTGGGGGAGATATCCACGTAGAAGCCATGGTGTTCCAAGTTCAAGTTCGTACTGCCAGTCAGTGAGAACTTTTCTCAAGCACGTGGCTTCCTCAGGCTCATTCCGAGTCTCTGCCCCTGTTATCCACGAACTGGATCCAAACCATGGACGTCGACAACGATGAACTAGTTTCGAATGATAATCCTGGTCCACGCCAGAAGACAGAAGATCTCGCAGAGATCTCACTCGGAGTTGCTGTTCCGGAATCTCTTCTAGCTCGACAGCCTTCACTCCCTCCTCCAAACCTTCCACAAATCCAACCGATAGTTCCCCCATCCAAGGGAACTGCAAAACCTAACTACAAGCTACGGTTTACTCTGAGTGGTCATACCATGTCCATATCCTCTCTCAAATTCAGTCCAGATGGTTCAATACTTGCATCGTCTGGTGTGTTAGCCTATCCGATGTTATACTTGTCCTAGTGGTCGTGATTCATACGAATTGGATGGAGGAAAGCTGCAGACAAACTTATAAAACTGTGGGATGCATACACAGGCGAGGTTTTGCGAACGCTTGCCGGCCATACAGAAGGAATATCGGACGTCGCTTGGTCGAATGACGGGGAGTACCTCGCATCTGCTTCCGACGACAAGACCATTAAAATATGGAGTATCGAACTTGTGAGCGTGTCCGCTGCTGACAGGTTGATAATTTTATGGATGCTTCTTGATAATAGGGTACTTCAGTCAAGACGCTACTCGGCCATACCAACTTTGTTTTTTGTGTCAATTACAACCCCAATTCAAACCTTCTGGTCTCTGGCGGATTCGACGAAACTGTCCGGGTATGGGATATTGCACGAGGTATATGGATGGATTACCGACGAACGTACCTTAGCTGATTGATGTTTAGGGAAATCATTGAAGGTCCTCCCTGCTCATTCAGACCCCGTCACTTCCGTCAGTTTCAATCATGATGGAACCCTCATTGTGTCATGCGCTATGGACGGTTTGATGTTCGTTGCTTCCGTCATTTTAGAACTCACAAATATTTAATTAGTCTCGGCCTTTTTGCAGACGAATATGGGATGCTGATTCAGGCCAATGTCTCAAGACTCTAGTCGACGACGATAATCCAATCTGGTTCACATTGTCTATTCTCTTCATTCACAACATTTGACCTGATCCCAATCCCCTTTTCCCAGTTCACACGTAAAATTCTCCCCAAACTCTAAATTTGTCCTGGCTTCGACACAGGACTCCACCATACGGCTGTGGAACTATCAAACATCCCGCTGTGTGAAAACATACACCGGCCATACGAACCGTACCTATTGTCTGTTCGCATGTTTCAGTAATGCAAACGTCAAATACGTTGTCAGCGGGAGCGAGGATGCTAAGGTTTTCATTTGGGATCTACAGAGTCGTGAGGTGTTGCAAGTGTTGGAGGGACATCGAGGTGAGTTGCCATGTGCAATCCGATTGTCAAGTTGAATAAATTATAGCAACTTTAGATGTCGTTTTGGCAGTAGCGGAAAGTCCTATTCTTGGTTTGATTTGAACCAGAGGTTAATGGTTTTGTTGCAGACACATCCGACGCGCGACATTATTGCGTCCGCTTCGATGGAGAAAGATCTTACCATTCGAATGTGGTTCGACCAAGCTCCCTAAGAGAATAATTGTAACCCGCGTGTGCGATGCTTAAGCGAAAAGGGCTGATCGAATGGTGTGATGATAGTCAACTGACTCGGACTCGGGTTGGACTCGGGTATTTAGTTGTTATTCAGAGGCTCTGCAATCGCATTACTAAAGTCTCGTGTTGGTCAATTTTCGGCCGATTCGCGTACATTCCATGTTTTTCCAGCGCAGCCGGATTTATGAGTCTTGGTGGCGGAGGCTGTGGCATTCAAACTCCGCTCCGTCAAGTATAAAGGGGCTCCACAGCAGCGCTTATCTCTACCACCTGTTACCATCATCTACCACATTTCTCTTCATCTCCTCTCCATCCTCCAGTCATCAGAATGCAGATTTTCGTAAAGACTCTCACCGGAAAGACCATCACCCTCGAGGTCGAGTCCTCTGACACCATCGATAACGTCAAGGCCAAGATCCAAGACAAAGAAGGGTAAGCGTTTATCATAACAGCTGCTTGAATCGCTCTAATCCAACGCATATATCCAGCATCCCCCCCGACCAACAGCGCCTTATCTTTGCTGGCAAGCAGCTCGAGGATGGCCGAACTCTTTCCGATTACAATATCCAGAAGGAGTCTACCCTCCATCTCGTGCTTCGTCTACGTGGAGGCATGCAGATTTTCGTCAAGACCCTCACGGGCAAGACGATCACGTTAGAGGTGGAGTCCTCGGACACCATCGACAACGTAAAGGCGAAGATCCAGGACAAGGAGGGGTAGGCTTGCACATGTTCCGTTCTCATTGAACCAACCACTCATCCTATTCCGCAGCATCCCCCCCGACCAGCAGCGTCTGATTTTCGCCGGCAAACAACTCGAGGATGGTCGTACACTTTCTGATTATAATATTCAGAAAGAGTCCACTCTTCATCTCGGTACGTTCGTCAATCTTGCTTCCGCCTCAGTTAACTCACTCTACTCTTAAGTCCTTCGTCTTCGCGGAGGTATGCAGATTTTCGTCAAGACCCTCACCGGAA
>Ga0210383_10001832_pt1 | contig 19355 bp, 14 predicted proteins | sample IncBWC14OmetaG_FD_160072 | JGI IMG/M metagenome (GOLD analysis project Ga0210383, IMG submission 160072) | Forest soil microbial communities from Barre Woods Harvard Forest LTER site, Petersham, Massachusetts, United States - Inc-BW-C-14-O ...
GCCGGATTGTGGTGCATTTCGCCGTGTTCGTTGACGTCGTAATAAAGCTCGATGACCCGCGCTTCCTCTTCCGTGAGCACTTCGCGCACTTCGGCCTGCGTCCAGGTGAAGTAGTCGCCGTCGTCTTCGAGCGTCTGGTCCGCGTCCTGGCTGGCGTAGAAACTTCCGCGCTCCTGGTCCGAAAGAACTTCCGTGACCCACGCGATCGTTCCCTCGGCAACCTCGCGATAGACCGGATTGCCCGTCAATTGATATCCGTGGAGATAATTTTTCAGGAGCTCGGAATTGTCGTACGACATTTTCTCGAAATGCGGCACGCACCAGTGGTCGTCCACTGAATAGCGGTGAAATCCGCCGCCAAGGTGATCTCGAAAGCCGCCGGCGGCCATGCCGTCGAGCGTCTTTCCAGCGAGATATAGAAGCGGCTCGCCGCCCTTCCAGTGCGCGCGCTCAAGCACCAGATCGATCATGGAAGAATGGGAAATTTCGGCGAATCGCCGAAGCCGCCGTGTTCCGGGTCAAAGAGCTTCTGCCCGGATTCGATGATCGAATCGACGATTTTCGCGTCGAAGTCGCCGCGCGCCGTGCGATGTAGCTCCGCTCGGGCGACGGCTTCGGCGAGAGCGTCAGCCGAGCTATCCACTTCCGCGCGCCGCGCGCGAAACGCCTCGGCGACGCCGAGCAAAATGCGCCGGAAGCCCGGCCGGCCCATGGCGTCTTCCGGCGGGAAATACGTGCCGCCGAAAAACGGCTTGCCGTCGGGCGTGAGAAACGCGGTGAGCGGCCAGCCGCCCTGTCCGGAAATCGCGCTGATCGCGGATTGGTAGCGCGAGTCCACATCAGGCCGCTCGTCGCGATCCACTTTCACAGGCACGTAGTTCTCATTGATGAGCGCCGCGATTTCGGAGTTCTCGTAGCTCTCGCGATCAATCACGTGGCACCAGTGGCACCAGACGGCGCCGACGTCGAGCAGGATCGGCTTGCCTTCGGCGCGCGCTTTGGCGAACGCCTCTTCGCCCCATTCGTGCCAATCCACAGGCTGGTGGGCGGCGGAGCGAAGGTAGGGACTCGCGGAATCTTTGAGACGGTTGGATTTCATGCGATTTCTCCTAGGCTGGGATTGTTGCGGTCAGCAATTTGGTAAGTCATTTCCATGCAATCGGTTGGGAAAATCTCACATGCCGAACTGTTGCGGTCAGGGCGCCGCGGACTCCGCGCACGCAATGGAGCGACGGAGGGCTGGCCACCCGTGATGCGACGATGCAGACCGGAACCACTTCGCGCGTGCGACGGCGCTTCTCCGCGCGGCGTGCGGGCGCCGCAAAGGCCCAGCGTCGAATTCAACTTTCGCTGCAACATTCAAAACCTCTCGTGCCCCGGCGGTGCGATGGGGCTACAAATATGTAAGCACAGATTGCAAGGAAAAAAAGGATGCACTTCCTGTGGACGGCCCGGAGCTACCGTGGAACGAATTACGCGCGATGACGTGGGCCGGCGAGTGGCCAGGCGCTACTGAATGGAGTTGCTTGGCCCCGTGTCGCTCGGATCGAGCGGCTTGCGGCCGGCGAAGCCTTCGTCCTGGCGATGGTAGAAACGGATTTTATCTTCGCCGAGGCGCCAGCAGAGGTAAACGTCTTCGTCGTGGATGCGCGCGGGAAAATCGAGCAGGCCGACTTCTAGATCTTTCACCACGCAACCGGTGGATTGGATGCGTTCGAGGGCGGAGCGGACGACACCCTCGATGCGATTGCGCTCGATGCGGAGCTTGGCGATTTTCTCATAAGGGACTTGCATGCCGCCGGAGCGCTGAATCCGTTCGGCGAGCGAGCCGAGCTCTTCATCCAGCTCGCCCATCTTGCGGCGCGATTCCATGGCTTCGACGAGAATCGGCTCCAGCTCCACGCGCACGCGTTCGGCTTCGCTCAGCGAGAAAATCTTGGATTCTTCGTCGGCCATTTTTGACTTGCCGGGTCTGCTCGCACTACCGGCGCCCCAAGCGGATCCCCCGACGGCGCACAAACCGCAGCAATGATACTTTACCGCGCCAGCCCGCACAAAGGCGGCCCGAATTCAGACTGCGTTCGCGGAAGCCGCTACAGTGTAATCAGGAAGGCAAAAGTTAACCGCACAAAATTTGTTTCGCGGCGCGCCATGTGGCATCAAAGCTGGCCGTCTCGAAGCTTCCATCCTGGAAATGAAGCTCGTAGACGCCAGAAGCACCATTCCGCTCGGAGAACTTCGTCAGATGCAAAGTGCCAGACGCTGCGGACACGCAATGCCCGGCGCTCATGCAGCGTGACGCAAGCATTGCGATACTGCGTGGCTGGATCGAATAATCGTGCGGCGCGGGTTTCGCGCTTTCGGCAATTTGAATGGTGATGTACGGCTCCTCGACATTTTCTTCCTTGCCTTCCTTCGTAGTGAAGTAAAACACCAGATCCAAGCCGTCGGTTGGTCCGCAGTCATTCCGCACATAGGCAAAAGGGAAGCGTTGCGAAGGTTTCGCAGCGGATTCGCGTCTACAACCAGTCAACGACGCGAGGATGGCAAGACACAGAAAAAATCTCGGCATGGCCCCCTCAGCCGCCGATGAAAACCATCGTGCGCGAGGGGGGAACGAAGTCCGGCTCGTTGATGCGATGGCCTTTTTCCTTTTGCGCGACGATGCGAAGAATCTCGTCGCCGATTTCGCGGTCGCCGGCGCCTTCGCGCAACAGGAACTTCAAGTCATGGTCATCCTTGCTGAAGAGGCAGGTGCGCAGCTTGCCGTCGGCAGTGAGGCGGATGCGCGAGCAAAATCCGCAGAAAGGCTGCGTGACGGGCGAGATGAGGCCGATCTCTCCGCGGCCGTCGGCGAAGCGATATTTGCGCGCGGTTTCGCTGCGCTCGTGGACCACCGGCACCAGCGGCCAGCGTGCCGAAATGCGGCGATAAATTTCAGCCGATGGGACCATCATGTCGCGCGTCCAGGCGCGGTCGGCATCGAGCGGCATGAATTCGATGAAGCGCATGATCAGGTCGCGCTCGCGGGCGAATTCGGCGAAAGCCTCCACCTCATCGTCGTTGAGGCCGCGAACCAGCACGGCGTTCACTTTCACAGGCCGCAGCTTCGAGGCGTGCGCGGCGTCAATGCCGGCCATGACGGCGTCGAACGTCTGCGTGCGCGTGATGCGCTCGAACTTTTCTTTATGAAGCGTATCGAGGCTGATGTTAATGCGGTCCAGGCCGGCGGCGATCAGGCGGTCGCATCGTTCGGCGAGCAGGTATCCGTTCGTGGTCATCGAAAGATCGTGGACGCCGATGGCCTTGAGGCGGCCGATGAAATCCTCGACTCCCGGACGCACGAGCGGCTCGCCGCCCGTGACGCGCACCTTGCGAATGCCCATGCCGACGAGAATGCGAACGAGGCGCTCATATTCCTGCCATTCGAGCAGCTCGTGCCCCGGCATGTGATTTTCGTGATTGGCGGAGCGGCAGTAGACGCAGCGAAAGTTGCAGCGGTCAGTGACCGACACGCGCAGGTCAGTGATTTGGCGCCCGAATTTGTCGATCAGTGGCAAGTAGCTCCGGCGACGTGCGGTGCTTCGATTCCAGCTTCATTCTACGACGGCACGAGAGCGGACACAATTGCGTAGAATCGCGCGAGGCGCAACGCCGTGTGGCAGTTTCGCACGGGCGGGCCGAGCGCGGCGGCTTGGGGGCGCGGCGAATATGGTAGAGTTTCGAGCCAATGCGAATCTTCGTTCTCGGAGTGGGCGGCACGGGCTCACTGCTGGCGCAACTGCTGGCGCGGCAGGGGCACACCGTCTGGTGCGGCGACCGGGACGTGGAACGCGCCCAGCGATTCCTCGGAAAAAAGAGCGGAATCGAAGTCTTCGAAGCCAACGCGCGAAACCTTAAATCCATCGTGCGCGCGGGGCGCGGCGCCAACCTGCTGATTAATGCATCGCCGGCCGTTTTCAACGAGATCGTGCTGCGCGCCGCGTTGCGCTTGCGTGCCCACTACCTCGATTTGAATTCGCACCTCACGCGTTCGCCTTTCCAACCCGAGCAATTCCGGTTTCACAAAAAATTCCTGGCGAAGAATCGTGCCGCGCTGATTTGCACGGGAGTGGCGCCGGGCCTGACGAATCTGCTGGCGAAGCGCGGCGCCGAGCTGCTCGACAAAGTGAAGTCGATTCACATCCGGCTCTTCGAAAGCACGGAAAGCAAAGACCCGATTTCCACTTGGTCCGCCGACGGCGCTTACGATGCGGCCATTTCGCTCCCGCGCATCTATCGCAGCGGAAGATTCAAGATGGGCCGCCGTTTCAGCGAGCCGGAGAAATTCCGATTTCCCGCACCCATCGGCGAGACGCCCGTCTACCTCGCGGCGCAGGACGAAGTCTGCATGCTGCCGCGCGTGATCGCGGCACGCGACGTGGACGCGAAAATCGGTGGCAATGATTTCGAGCGACTGCGCCGTTGGTACAAGCAGGGGCGGCTGAATCGCTCGCAGGGGCTCGTGCGCAAGCGCTTTCCGAAGACGCCCACTCCGAAGGGCGTGGCAAAGCTGATTCGGAAAGGGATCCTCGAGAACGCGCGGTTCGCGGCGGCGGTGCTGGTGAGCGGCGAAAAGAACGATGAGCCGCTCGTTGTCCGCTGGGATGCAGGCGTGCCGACGCTTTACCAGCTTCGCCTTCGCGGCCTGATCGCGACGCCGATCTCTTATGCGACGGCGCACATGGCCGCGAGCTTCGTGAAGTATTTTCCGCGCGATGAAGCCGGCGTGATCGGTCCCTCTTCGCTGCCGCCCGAAACACGCAGAGCGATCCTCGCCGATGCGCGTGCGCGCGATATCCGCATCTCGCTCAAGATCACGCGACTGAAAAAGGAAGAAGAAGACGAGTTGTAGCGCCCTTCCGCTGCATCAATCCGTCGGCCCGGCCTCTACTACCGAAAGTTGAGAAAGTACGCTGCCAACTATTTGGGCACGTGAACCAGAAAACCTTCGCCCGGAATCTTGAGAAGGACGACTCCCAGCAGTGCCAACACGGCGACGTAGTAGCCGAGTGTGCGAAGGCTTGATTGCGGAGCCGCATCTTTCGTGAAAAGGCGCCAGATCACGCCGAGAGCAACCAGAAAAAACATTGGCTCGCTGAAAAGCGCCCAGAGGGCGCAGCACGCTGCGAGCAGCCAGATGCGATTGGACCGGTTGAGAGCCGTGGCGGCCTGTCCGCCATCCAGAAACCACACGGGAATCCAATTCAAGATATTGAGCATGGCGCTGGCGCGCGCGAGGGCCGCATACAGCAAGTCGCCCGTGTGCCACCAAAGATAAACACACGCGAAAGAGGCGAGCCAGCCGGCGAGCGGGCCCGCCAGGCTAACGGCCGCGCGCGTCGCAAGGCTTACGCCCATTGCCTGCCATCGAACGTATGCACCAAATCCGGGCAGAAACACGGGCATTTCGGCGGGGAGGCCGCGGCGCTTGATGTCGATGTAATGGCCGAGCTCGTGGATCAGGATGAGCACGGTGAATCCGGTACCAAAGCGGATGCCAAACATCGCCCAATCAATCCACAGGAACGACAGAAGGGTGAGCAAGAATTTGAATTTGAAAATGGCGAGGAAGAAAGACTTCCCCTTCAAAATGAAGACGGCGATCGGGCCGAGCGGTCCGAGGCGCTTGGCCCACGCGCTATCTTGCGCGGGAGGAAGGTCAGCATCGAGCGCGCGCTCAAGGAGCTGGCGCGCGTGATTGCGGATCCACTCGGCTTGATCCGAATCGTGCGGTAGCAAGGCGAGCGCGCGAATCCATTCGTCGCGGGCGGCGCGGAATTGATTCTTCGCCTCGAGCTCCTTCGCTTTCGCTGAGAGCTCCTGCAGCTCCGCGGAATAAACGAGCGCGTGACATTCCGGGCACGCGAACACGCCGGCGGGCAGATCGCGAGAGCACGCATCGCAAGTCTGCTTCAGCGCGGGTGTGAGCGAGGAAGACACGATGAAGCGAGTTTAGCTGGACGGCGCATTTACAGGAAAGGGTCCCACCAGTTGCTGGGCGCCGGGATGGCCCGCCGTCATTCGCCAAGCGATCCGGAGGCCGACGAACAATATCACCAGACCGATGATCGAGGAGTAGTTCACACCTTCGTAGAGCTCAAGGAACGGAGAAGCGAGCCCGAGGCCGACCAGGGTCACGATAGCCGTCCCGATTCCAACCGGCTTCTGCGGAGCTGCCGGAACGTCAGCCTGCGCGGGTGCGGAGCTGGTGCTGTCCTGCGTCGGATCGTACGTCTGTGTTGTTTGCTGTTGGCGGGCGGCATTGTGATGCTTCGAATATTCATATATGTAGACCGGAACGGCGGCCATCGAGACGGCGGCGTAGGTGAGAATCACTGCCACAATCTGATAGCGCCTCCCGCCGAAGCCTTTCGAACCGGCCATCATGGCCTTGGCGACGATGAATCCCACTGCGAGCGCAACGTAGCCGATGATGATGTTCGTGACGATCTCGAAAGTCGCGTAGAGGGCGAGGCCGGCGATGGCGCCGCCGATGCCGAATATGACGGCGCGGACAAAAGCGGCGTGGCTGTCTGTGGGCAGCGCGAGCTTGAATTTTTCGGCACACGAAGCGCAGACCATGTCGGACTTGATGCGGTAATAGGAATCGCGAATCGGGTGGCCGCAGCTCTTGCAGGCGTCCTTGTCGCGCGAAGCGTATTGGGCCGTCTGGAACTGGGGCGTATCCATGAGAGGCACCTCGCCAAGAGTGGCGCGGAAGATAGCACTGGTTTCAATAGCAAGCAACTAATTCTGAGTAACGGATGGAAACGACGGGCGAACCTGGTTGAGGTGATAGATAGGCACGATCGAACGCCGAGATCCAGCGCTTTACATTCTCGTGTCTGGTGATTAGAGTGCGCGGCATGAAGAAACTAACGCGAATTGCTAAACACGCCGCTTGCGCGCTGGGATGGATGGCGTATCTCGGCCTCGGTTTCGCCTGCCCGGGCGTGAGTGCGCAGAGCGGGGCGCAAGCTGTCCCGACGCCGGCCTCGGTGCTGGGCCACACGCCCGGCGACGACTTTTATCTCGCGAGTTACGACGAGGCGATCGGCTACTTCCACAAACTCGCCGAGAGTTCGAATCGCATCAAGATGTTCACCGTGGGCAAGACGACGCGCGGCGTCGCGATGGAACTCGCCGTGATTTCTTCGCCCGAAAACCTGGCGCAGCTTGATAAGTACAAAGACATTTCAAGGCAGCTTACGCAGGCGCGCGGGCTCGACGATGCCGCGGCAAGATCGCTGGCGCAACAAGGCAAAGTGGTCGTCCACATCGACGGCGGAATGCATTCAGACGAAGTGGCGGGCGGGCAGCATTCGATCGCGCTGGCTTACCGGCTCGTCTCCGCGCAGAACGATCCGGAAGTGGACGCTATTTTGAACAACGTGATTCTGGTGCTATGGCCCACGCTGAATCCCGACGGGCAAAACGAAGTAGTCGCGTGGTACCGAAAAAATTTGGGTACGAAGTTCGAAGCAAGCGAGCTGCCCGACCTCTATCAGGAGTACGTGGGCCACGACAACAACCGCGACGGCTACATGAACAACATGCTCGAGTCGCAGCAGATCACGCGGGCGGAGCTCGAGTGGAATCCCGAGGTGTTCTATTGCCAGCACCAGACGGCGCCGTTTCCCACGCGGATCTTCATCCCGCCATTCGTCGAGCCGATTTCCTCCAACATCGATCCGATTCTCGCGCGATGGCTGAATCTTTTTGGCGTCAATATGGCCGCGTATCTCGACGAGCACCAGATGCCGGGGGCGGTGAATCGCGTCGGCTTCGACAACTGGTATCCGGGCTTCCAGGATTTCACGGGAATTTTTCGCAATTCGATTTCATTTTTCACCGAGACGGCGCTCTACGCCTATGCCACTCCGCATTTCTACACGGTGGAGGATTTTCCGAAGGACTACCAGCCGCTGACGGCGCAGGTCTTCTACAGCAGCCCGTGGCAGGGCGGCTGGTGGCGGCTGAAGGACGCGGTGGATTACATGGTGGGCGCTTCCATGTCTGTGCTCGATTTGTCGGCGAAGAATCGCACCGAGCTTCTTTACAACAAATATCAAGCGGGCCGCGACAACATCGAGCGCTTCCAGAAGAATCCGCCGTACGCATACGTGATTCCGCGCGAGCAGCGCGATCTGCCCACGGCGGCGAAGCTCGTGCAAACGATGATGACCAATGGAATCGAAATCAACGAGGCGGCGAAGCCGTTTGCGGCAAATGGAAAGACGTACCCGTCGGGCTCGTGGGTGATCTTGATGGACCAGCCCTACGCCGGCCTCGTGAAGGAATTATTCGAGGTGCAGATATATCCCGAGCTGCGGCAGTCGCCGAATGGTCCGCCGATTAAGCCGTACGACGTGAGCGGCTGGACGTTGCCGATGCAGATGGGCGTCGACGTGGATGGGGTGCTGCAACCCGTGCCGGCCGAGCAGCGCGCGAATTTGCGCACGCTCACTCAATTCACGATGCCAGACGGCACCGTTCAGGGCGCCGGCCCGGTTTACTTGGTTAGTCACCAGGCGAATAGCAGTTTCCGTGCGCTGAATGGAATTCTTGCCGCGGGCGTGCAAGCGAGTTTCGCGACAAAGGCAGCCGAGGGGGGCGTCGAGCCGGGAACGATCGTCGTCACGGGGCCAACGCGCGAACGCATCGGCGAGATCGCGGGAAATAATTCGCTTGCGGTACACAGCGCGGCGAAAGCTCCGGCGGATCTTGTGGCGACGAAGAAGCCGCGCGTCGGACTCTATCGCCCGTGGACGCCGAGTATTGATGAAGGCTGGACGCGCTGGATACTGGAGCAGTACGGCTTCGCGCCCGTCACCCTGAGAAATGGCGATATTCAGGCTGCGCATCTGCTCGAACGCTTCGACGCGATTATTCTTCCTGATTCGCGGCAGAGCAATATTCTCAATGGGTTCGGGCCAGGCACGCTTCCCGGCGAGTACGTCGGCGGTATCGGCCGCGCGGGTGTGGAGGCCTTGCGCGAATTCGTGCAGGGTGGCGGCACTCTAATTGCGTTCAACAATGCGTCGATATTCGCGATCGACCAGCTTGGACTGCCGGTGACGAACGTCCTCGCCGGACTGAAGGACGACGAGTTCTATTGCGTCGGCTCGCTGCTGCGCGTGGAAATTCCAGATGCGTCGAGGCCGGGCGCTTGGGGCATGCCGCGCGATCCAGTGGTGATGTTGGAGCGCGGGCCGGCGTTTGCGCCGAAGGCGAATTTTCGCGGCGCCGTGATCGCGGATTATCCCGAAGACGTGAACCCGCTCGCCAGCGGCTACCTGCTGCATCCCGAAAAACTCGAAGGAAAAGCAGCGGAAATGGAAGTGGGTTACGGTGAAGGGCGCGTGTACCTCTTTGGCTTCCGTCCTCAATGGCGCGGCCAATCGCAAGGCACCTACAAGCTGATCTTCAACGCGATTTACGATTCGCCGAACGTCGCGAAGCCGACCACCTTCCCGAAGCCTCCCACGCCGCCGGCGGTGCCTGCAGCGGCAAAGCCTGAAGGCGGCGAAAAAACAAAAGCGGACCAAAAACCGGCGAAGCCAGAGGATCCCGACGACGATCCGCGGCTCGAGCGGTAACGCGCCAAACGCCTCTGCCATGATTTTCCTAGCGTGATCGCGGCTCTGGAATTCTGTCTTCGTTGACTTCGAGCGAACGCGAAGTCCAGAATTCCGTGTGCCTTCCTCGGCTCAGGAGAATTCGCGTCCCATCGCCGCGGCATCGCCGGCTCCGGCAAGTAACCATTATCCGGCGCTGGACGCGCTGCGGTTTGTGCTCGCATTCTGGGTGCTGACCTCTCATTTCGGCGCCGCGCCACTATTCGCGGGCGCCGACACATCGAACAAGCTCGTCTGGCTCGTTGTTCACGGCTGGATGCGGTTTTTCTATGGCGTTCCCGCCGTGATCGGCTTCTTTGTTATCTCAGGGTTCTGCATTCATCTTCCCTACCGCCGCGCGCGGACGCTGCCCGTTGGAAAATACTACGCTCGCCGTTACATCCGCATTCTGATCCCCGTCATCGCCGCGCTCGTGATCAATCGTTTGATTGGAGTTCGCGATCCGATATTCGGCAAGCACTCCGTGCTCTGGGAATCCGTGCTGTGGAGCCTGTTGTGCGAAGAAATCTACTACGCCGTTTATCCGGCGCTGCGATTGCTTCGCATGCGCATCAGTTGGCTGCCCATCCTAAGCACGAGCTTCGTGGCAGCAGTGATTCTATTGATTGTGAATCGGCATGCCCTCACCTGGACCGACGCGGGCCCGATCTCAACGGCCGTGATTCTCTATCCCGTGTGGCTGCTCGGCTGTTTGCTCGCCGAACAGACGGACTCTTTGCCGTCCTTCAATTCCAGAGCAAGAATTTGGATGTGGCGCTTTCTGGCTTGGCTGGGCAGCTTCGCGTGCATGTGCCTGAATTTCTTTGCGAATGTTCCCTACCCGCTTACGATGCTTTGGTTCGGCATCGTGGCCTATTTCTGGATTCGCAATGAACTAGCGTATGGGAAAAATCACAATCCTTCGAAGTTGCTCGTTTTCGGCGGCGCGTGGAGCTATTCGCTGTACCTCTTCCACGAGCCGGCCATGCGAGTCGTTCAAAAGCTCAATCTCCCCAATTTTGGTGATATGCCGAACTGGGTTCTTGCAACCGGACTCATTCTTGCCATGTCTTATTTGTTTTACGTGCTCATTGAGAGGCCATCTCACAAATTGGCGCGCATGTTTCGCACCGCCGGCGTCAGCGAAAAGTCTGCGGCGAAGACCCCTGCTCTCGACGCCCCGTCCCCAGCCGCCGTTCAAACCGCGCTGCCCGAGCCATGAATTCGCTCCAGTTCCCGCGCTTCCCTCCTCGAATTGATCGCAAGCCGTCCGGGCCCGGCCCCGTAGCTGTTGCCTGATTTCGGGGCTGCTGTTAGACTAGCGCAGCAAGGGCGTAACTGCTGCTCCTGCCATACTTCCCGTAAAGGTTTATCCATGTCTGGACACTCGAAGTGGGCCACAATCAAGCATAAGAAGGCCGCCACGGACGCGAAGCGCGGCAAAATTTTCACCAAGATTATCCGCGAATTGACGATCGCCACCCGCACCGGCGGCGCGGATCCTGTTACGAACCCCCGCCTCCGCACGGCCATCCTCTCGGCCAAGGCCGAGAACATGCCCAACGACAATATTGACCGCGCCATCCAGCGCGGCGCGGGCACGCTCGAAGGCGAAACGCTCGATGAAGTGACGTTTGAGGGCTACGGCCCCGGCGGCGTCGGAGTTCTGGTTCAGGTCGTGACGAGCAATCGCAACCGGATCGTGAGCGAAGTCCGCCACCTCTTCTCGAAGAACGGCGGCAACATGGCGGAAAACGGCGCGGTCGGCTGGATGTTTGAGCGCAAGGGCGAAATCACCGTGCCGAAGGAAGCTGCGGACGAAGAAAAAATGATGGGCATCGTGCTCGATGCAGGCGCGGACGACTTGAACGACGATGGCTCGGCTTGGGACGTCGTCACGCCGCCGGAAGCCCTCGAGAAAGTCCGCGAGGCGCTGGTGGGCGCGGGCGTCAATCCGGCCTCCGCCGAAGTCGCCTGGGTGCCCAAGAACACCGTGAAACTCACCGGTCCTCAGGCGCAGCAGATGCTGCGGATGATGGAAGCGCTCGAAGATCACGACGACGTGCAGAAGGTCTACGCGAACTTCGATATCGACGAGAAGGAAATCCAGGCAGCCGTCGCAAGCTAACGTCTCGAAAGTCTCCCCAAACACGAACGGCTATCGGCAAGAATCCGGGCGCCCCTCCGAAAGGATCGGCGCCCGTTGTGCTTGCAGAGCGCACAGCCGAAAAAATACTTCCCCTCGATTCCGGCGCGCACGTACACTTGTGGCGCACATGGCCATTTCAGCGGCAATACGAGACCACAAGTCGCCGGGCGCATCGCTGCGCGTACTCGGCGTAGACCCGGCGCTCGCCGGAGCCACGGGTTACGGCGTCGTGGATTGCCAGGGCAGCCGCGTGATGCTGATCAAATTTGGCGCGCTGAAACTGCCGGCGAGAGCGTCGCTCGCCGTGCGCCTGCATGAAATTCACGCCTTGATCGCCCGGCTGCTTGTCGAGTTTGCGCCAGATGTAGTCGCAGTCGAGGCCGTGTTCACGGCGCTCAACGTGCGCACCGCGCTGAAGCTCGCGGAAGTTCGCGGAGTTGTGCTGTTGGCCGCGGCACAGGCGCAAATTCCGGCGCAGAGCTATTCGCCGCGCGAAGTGAAAGCGACGGTGGCAGGTTACGGCGCCGCTTCCAAGCAACAAATGCAGCAAATGGTCAGTTCCCTACTCGGGCTCACGCGCTGCCCTGAGCCGGCCGACGCAGCCGACGCACTGGCTGTCGCGCTCTGCCACGCGCAAATGTCGCAAGCGCGCGAGCGCATGGCCGCCGCAACGGGCCTGCGCAGCGCTGCGGTTTCGCGAAACGGTGTCGTGGGAACTGCTGCAGCCCGAGGAAACCGCGCGCGGCCAGCACGAATCCAATCTATCCCATGACAGCGAAGAGACTCGCCTCTGCTATCGCTTTCGCCGCCCTCCTGGGGCTGGCATTCCCCGGTCCGAGTTTTCGCGCTGCCGCGCAGGCCAAGAATTCCGGCGCCACGATCACGTATTTGAAGGTGTTCAAGAGCAGCTATCCCGAGTACGTCGAAATCAAAGTCTCCGAATCTGGCGTGGGAAGTTTCGATATTCGCCAGCTCGATGAACAGCCGAACCCCCAGCCGCTCCAGGTGGGCGCGCCCACCGTGCAGCGCATCTTCGATCTCTCCGCGAAGCTCCGGAATTTCGACGGGCAGAATCTGAACGTCCACCACAAGCTCGCGAGCCTCGGCGAGAAAACTTTCCGCTATGAAAAGGGCGCCGCTAAGTTCGAGACGAAATTCAACTACACGCTCGATCCCAACGCGTCGCAACTACTGAACATTTTCGAAGGTCTCACGCGCCAGGAAGGCGATCTTTCGGATTTGCAACGGACGATGAAATACGACCGCCTCGGCGTGAACGACGTGCTGATGCAAATCGAAACCGACTACAACAACAAGCTCATCCCCGAGCCCGAATTGCTCCTCCCGTCCCTCGATCAGCTCGCCTCCGACGACAAATTCCTCGACATCGCCCGGAAGCGCGCCCGCGCACTCGCCGGGCGCATCCGCGGCGGCCACTAGCCATACGGTAACCGCTCCGTCCTGTTCGAAAGGGCAGTACGGTTCTATTAACGACCTGTTTACATTGCGCATCCATCTCCGCGAGCGGAAGGGCGCATCAGAGGATAATCTGCACTATGAGGTTCAAAAATATGCTTCCGAAAAAGACTTGGGTACTGATTGCCGTAGTGGCGTTGATCGCGGTGCCGATTGTGATGCACGGCCAAGCCTCCGCCGTTCCGGATTTGATCACGCAGCGCGTGGACGATTCGCAACTCACCACGCTGCGAGGCAACGTTCATCCATTGGCGAAGCCCGATTACGATCAGGGGCCGGTGGACGCCGCGATGCCGTTGCAGAATCTCGTGCTCGTGATGAAGCGCTCAGAGGCACAGGAATCCGCGCTTGAGCGCCTCATCGCCGAGCAGCAGGATGAGCACTCCCCGAACTATCACAAGTGGCTTACTCCCCAGGAATTCGGACGCCAGTTCGGGCCTTCGGACCGCGACGTCCAGACGGCCGCGGCTTGGCTGCAATCCCACGGCCTCGTGGTGACGAATATCGCGAACGGCCGCACCAACATGCAGTTTTCGGGAACGGCAGCCCAGGTCGAAGCGGCGTTCCACACGCCGATTCACAACTATTCAATTTATGGCCAGACGCACTGGGCAAATATGGAAGAACCACAGATACCGACGGCGCTGACGCCGGTGGTAGCGGGCGTGCGCCAATTGCACGATTTCAAGCCGCGGCCGGCGAGTCACATGGTGCGCCGGGAGTCACTCTTGACTCCGGCCCTTCTCCACGCCCGACGCCAATACACGTACGGCGCCAATGGTTGCGGCGTGCAAACGAGCGCTTGCTATGGATTGGGTCCTGCGGATTTCCAGCGGCTGTACAACCTCGCCGCGGTATATAGCGCGGGCTACGATGGCAGCGGCCAGACGATTGCGATCATGGGTCAAGCCACGATCGCGAGTTCCGACGTCACATCCTTCCGCACCATGTTCGATGTGCAGCCGACCGGCTCTGTGCCGGCGATCCTCGATGTTCCGGCCGATGCTCCGCCGGCGTATGGCCAAGACGAGGGCGACGAAGGCGAGTCGGATCTCGATATCGAATGGGCCGGTTCGATCGCGCCGCAGGCGAGCCTCGTTTTCGTGACTTCTTCGAACGTGATCGATTCGGCTACCTATGCGGTAGACAACCACACCGCACCGATCCTCAGCCTCAGCTACGGGCTTTGCGAAGCGGAGATTGGCGGCGCTGAAAACGCCGTCATCAATACTCTCTGGCAACAAGCTGTGACGGAAGGGATCACCGTTCTGGTCGCGACAGGAGATCAGGGCGCTTCTGGCTGCGAGAATCCAGGGTCCGGCGCTACAAATGCTCCCGCCACGACGGGGCTCGCAGTCAACGGGCTTGCCTCCACGCCTTACGACACCGCTGTCGGGGGCACGGATTTTAACGATCTGAGCAATGTAGGCACATATTTCAGCAGTTCGAACACCGCTCCTACCGAATACTCGGTGAACGGATACGTGCCGGAGACGACGTACAATGACTCCTGCGCGAACGCGATGTATACATCTTCTGTTTTTACTTTCACGGACAATCCCGAAACGAACTGCGTGAATTTTTCGAATGATATTCATCTCGATTCTCTCGTGGTCCCCATCGGCGGCGGCGGCGGCGTCAGCACGATCTATCCGAAGCCGTCATGGCAGGTAGCACCCGGAGTGCCGCCCGTCGCTGCCGAGAATTTCCGGGATCTTCCCGACGTCTCGCTTTTCGCCGGCGACGGAATCATGGGTTCGTTCTACATCATCTGCCAGACTGACTTTAACAACGACCGGCCATGCGACTTGACGAATGCGCCGAACGACTTTCTCGAAATCGGAGGAACGTCCGCGTCCACGCAGGTCTTTGCCGGGATTGTGGCACTGCTCAAGGAAAAAGAGAGCCCGAACACCGGCATGGGCCTGATCAACACGAAGATGTATCAGATGGCGCAGCAGCAGTGGGCCGCCGGCGCGAGCTGCAATTCGAGCAGTCCAGCGAGCACTTGCACCTTCAACGATGTGACCGTGGGAACCACGGCGCAACCGTGCTTGCCCACCTCCCCGAATTGCGTGGAGTCGAATTCTGCCGATGGCCTCGGCATTCTGTCCGGGTGCGACGCTTCGGTCGGCTACGACGAGACCACCGGGCTGGGATCGCTCAACGCCCTCAACTTCATCAACAACTGGAGCTCGGCGGCCTCTTCCACCGCCGCCGATTTCTGGCTCTCGCTGCAGAAGTGCACCGGCACAGTTGTGGTCGATGCCTCGGGTAGTAGCGGTGCGTTTGGCGCGACGATCAATCCCGTGAACGGCTTCACCGGCAGCTTTACGGAGACTTGTTCCGGCCTGCCCGAATTCAGCTCGTGCAGCTTCGCCACGGCTGCGGCCGGCTCGGCCACGAACGTCACCGTCACGGTGGCGACCGGCGAAGCGACGGCGCAAACGGCGCCCGTGAGCTTCGCGAAGAATAACTGGACGACGAACGGGTGGAAAACCACCGGCGGCAAGCTCGCGCTATTTGGCGCGATCCTCATAGCCGCCATGCTCGTCGCCTTCCGCAAACGCCAATTCCGCTGGAGCGCGGCGGCAGCTTCCTTGGCATTTCTTCTAATGGTAGGTGCTGCGGCATGCGGCGGCGGTGGCACCGGCGGCGGTGGTGGAGGAGGCGGCGGGAACACCACGCCAGCCGGCGTCTACAACGCGACTCTCACCGTCACCAGCGGCGCCACTTCGCACACGCTCAACTTCACCGTGCAAGTCCGCTAACACATTAGCTTTCAGAGACGGCCCGGCTTCGGCGAAAAGCATTCCCAAATCGCCAGGCCGGGCCGTTTCTTATTTTGGGCCGCTCTGTAACCCACTTCTTCTTTGATTTGCGCCCGGCCGCGCGCACGAACCGCGCTAGGGAGGGAGTCTGCTCAGCATCTCGTCGGCTGCCGCATGATCGCCGTCAATGTTTGCTTGTTTGAAGAATTTCCTGGCTTCCGATAGTGAGGCCTTCACGCCGCGACCCTCATGGTAGGCGATTCCAAGAAAGAAAAAGGCGTCGTCTCTTCCCGTCCCAGAAATGTTCTCTACTTTTGTTGCGACGCGGAAACACCGAACGGCGGCTCCTGGATTCCTCCTGACGCCCTTTCCCCAGTAGTAGTGAATCCCGAGCTGAACCAGTGCGTCACCGTCACGCGCCTCAGCGGCTCGGCGGAACCATTCGAAAGCTCTCCTTAGGTCGCCGTTTTCTCGATAGGTTATTGCGATATTGTGCGCAACGCATGAGTCTCCGGCGCGGAATGCTTTTTTCAGCCACAAGAGCGCTTCCTCGACATTCTTTCTGACCCCATTTCCATTGCCGAGCAGAACTCCCAAATTGTTTTGCGCGGTGGCACTACCGTGTTCGGCGGCTCGCCGAAACCACTGAGCAGATTTCGCGGCGGACCGCCTCACAATTACCTTTCCTCGCCTGTCTTTGCATCCATCCGCATACCGATCAGCCACTTCCCATTCTGCCTCTCGGTCACCGTTCTTCGCTCGCGCCAGCAAAGACTGCCATTCAGACACAGACGTCTTGTAGCCGAACGACCGATTCCAATCTCTCAGAGTCACCCTCCAAGGAGATTCTGAGTCAACCACGGTCTTTTGGCGTTCCGGCACTCCACGTCCTGCCATATTGGCTCCGCTGAAAATTCTCAATACTCAAAGTGTAGCGTAGGTTCACCTAATTGTTGGTAAATCGCCTAACCACCAAGAATCGGAGCCGCTCGTGGCAGGCTAGCTCCTGTTTGGTCGAACTATCGGAGACTGCCCCACCATCAGAGCACCGGCTTTGCGAGACTGCCGGCTTCGGCGAAAAGCATTCTGAAATCGCAAGGCCGGGCCGTTTCCGCGTTTGGCCCGCCCGGTAACCCGCACTCCTTCTCGCGTTTGCAGTCCGCCGATTTCGCTTGATTTTTACTGCCGGCTATGTTATTAAATGTGTATTCCCTAATTGACAATCAGAATAATCGAACGTGCGGGTCGCCCCATGTCCTTTGCGGACAGAGGCAAATCGGGCCCGATCAAGGAGATCTGTCGATGCATTGTCGGCGGGAGGAAGTTCATGCGTGTCAAATCGCAGACGATCCGCTCTTCCGCGCGCGCCTCCGCCGGACATCAGATTCTAATCGGCAGCCTCGCCGATTAGAAATGCAGCTAACTCCTTGCCGTATCAACAAAAACCCAATTTCTAATCGGCTGAAAACGACATTTTTTAGCGCTTATTCAACCGCGAACCGTGGCCTATCGCATCGCGATCGAGAGTTGGACAGCCCGCCCGGTGCCCCCCGGCGGGAGCGGATGGCGGGCTGCGGTCGGCCAATTGGGAATTCCGCAGTCGCCCTTTCTCCCCAGCATGGTCTACACGCTAGCTTTTCTCTGTGTCTCGGTGACTCCGTGGCCATTCCTTCTTTTGTTTTTCTCTCGCCACCCGCTCCGCCCTTCGGAGAATCGGCGTCCCAAATGAGTCCGCCGTCGCGGACACCATTTCGGGAGCGAAGGTGGAGTCTCGCATCCGAAACATGGGGATTTACAAACGAAACCGCCAGCGCGGGTGTACCATCTAACCCAACAGTCGCGCCGCAGTGGAGGTGGGTCATGCAGAAGCGCAGTTTCCTGCTTTTCATCTTCGTGATTTCGGCCCTGATTCTGGGCGTGTCCGTCGCGCCCGCGTGTGCCGCAGCTGCTCCCGGCGATAGCGTTAGCTATGTCCGCATCGTCCGGCTGAGTTACGTGAGCGGTGACGTCCAGATCGTGCGTGCGGACCAATCGGACAAGTGGCAGGCCGCGTACGCCAACATGCCGATCCAGCAAGGCTTCACGCTCGGCACCAACGGCCGCGCGGAAGTGGAATTCGAAAGCGGCAGCGCGCTCTGGCTCGCCGAGAAATCCATGCTGCAGTTCACTGAGCTGGCGCTCTCCGATGGCGGCCGCGTCACCAAGATCACTCTGCTCGAAGGCACCGCCACGTTCGAGGCAGACCTGCGCCCCGGCGATTCGTTCATTGTGTCAACCGCGAAGTTCGAGGTCACTCCGAAGCCGAAATCGCGCTTCCGCGTGGATGCGTTCAGCGATGGCGGCTCCGTAAGCATGATCGCTGGCGGCGCGTCCATCTCCTCTGCCTCGGGCGCGAAAGACATTGCTAGAGGTCAAGTGTTTGCTACGCGCTCTGGCGCGAACGCACAGGAAACAGTGCGCGCGAACCCCGCACGCGACAGTTGGGATAAATGGGTCAGCGACCGCGCGAACTACTTGAACACCGGCGCCGGAGAAACGCTGCAGTACACGAATTCGCCCTTCGGCTACGGCATGGCCGATCTCTCCGCCTACGGCACATGGATGACGTCCCCCGGTTGCGGTTACGGCTGGCAGCCGTTTGCGGGCGCGAGCTGGACGCCGTTCTACTCCGGCCAGTGGCTCTACTATCCGAGCTTCGGCTGGACGTGGGTCAGCTTCGAGCCGTGGGGCTGGACGCCCTACCACTTCGGCAACTGGATCAATTGTCCGGGAAACGGCTGGCTGTGGCAGCCCGGAGGCTACGGCAATTGGATCGGCGCGCCCGTGCAGTGGGTCGGCGTCGGTAAGCGCATCGGCTGGCGGCCGCGGCCCATTCATCCGCGCATCACGCCCGTTCACGCCGATTCGAAAGCGGGGCTCGTCATCGCTTCGAAGAGTCTCGGCAAGGAAGGCAAGTACGAGCCGCTGCCGTCCTCGAAGCTGGGCAGCGAGGTCGCCGAATTGTCGCGAGCTCCGCTCGCCGATGGCAAGGTTCCGCCGCAAGGCGCGAGTGAGACGGGCAGTGGCGGCAGTGCCAGCATCAGCAGCGGTCGCGTGATTGTTCCCACGTCCGCGAACCTCGCGGAACTGCGCAATCAACTTGCAGAGGGCGGCGGGGGGATAGGCGCGGCGAGCAAGCCGGGAACGCCGGCGCCCACCGCCACGTCGCTGCGCCCTCTCGTGCCGGCCAGCGAACCCGTGGCTTCACTGCAGAACGCCGCGCCGCATCCGGCGCCACGTACGCCACCGGCGCCGCCCGTG